>ERZ772960.213-NODE-213-length-56780-cov-9.649326_pt1 | contig 56780 bp, 49 predicted proteins | sample MGYA00580678_ERZ772960 | MGnify/ENA primary metagenome ERZ772960 (study PRJEB29015, sample SAMEA2737930) | human oral metagenome | biome: human oral; feature: human-associated habitat; material: dental | place: China | collected 2059 ...
CATCAGTTCCAGATAGAATATCATTTCTGTCACCGCTTACCGTAACGATATTCGCACCGTTACCAGCCTCAACTTTATTATCGTTGCCAGTTACCGTGATGTTGTCATCGTTGGCACCAGATACGATACTGTTGGTATTGCCGCTAACTGTGATGACGTTATCACCATTACCGGCATTGACGGTATTGCTGGCACCATCGATTGTGATGTTGTCAACATCAGTTCCAGATAGAATATCATTTCTGTCACCGCTTACCGTAACGATATTCGCGCCGTTACCAGCCTCAACTTTATTATCGCTGCCAGTTACCGTGATGTTGTCAGCATCGGTTCCCGTGGTAATCTTATTGGAGCCACCGCTAACTGTAATGACGTTTGCACCATTACCGGCATCAACGGTATTGCTGGCGCCATCGATCGTTATGTCGTCACTATTGGCACCAGTGGTGATCTTATTGGAGCTGCCATGAACGGTTATGACATTATCACCATCGCCGGCATTGACGGTATTGCTGGCGCCATTGACTGTGATGTGGTCATTACCGCCGCCAGTGGTGATATGATTGCTGCTGCCGAGCGTGATTTCATTGTTGCCGGAGACAAGACCAGTAATGGTAATGTTACTTCCGGCGCTGAGGTCGAATTTGCTCGCCGATGTAGTGTTGATCGTGCCGCTGTTGCCTTCTACATGCACGATACCGGTGGTATTCACTGTAATCGTATCGTTGGACGTGAAGTAGAGTTTGCCGCCCGAGCTGTCGAAATTCAGCGTTACGCCGGTCTTGCCATTGGTTCTGATCTGACCACCATTAATGACGCTATAGGTTTCGCCGTTATTCATCAGCTTCCAATAGGAGCCGTCCTTCTCTGCTATCGTCTTATAATTGGAATAGTGGTAATAAGGGGGAGGACCAGAATGCAAAGTACCACAAGAAATACTCGACGGATTAAGAGCATCACCAGCATAATATTCGGGGCAATCATTTGTCGGTGTTGTATCTTCACAATAGCTTATGCGCAGATGTGTCCAACTTTGATCTATCGTAAGGGTAGACGGTCTTGCCATATCAATCACTCCTTAATTTTAATTCTTATCTATTGTACCTTTGTATTATACCATCGAAAAAGCTTTCGTGCCATATATAAAGGAATGGATACAAGAAAAGCTCTCTGATGTGGGAGAGCTTTTCTTTGTGTGCTAGGTGTCATGTATCACATTCACGGCACTTTATTGGAGATATTACCGTTGTGCGGGGAAGTTGCCCTTCGGACTCCAGAAGCCGCCGCCGGTTGCATTGTGGTTGTAGACCCATGTGTCGCCGGTTGCGAGCTTGAAGTCGTGGACGGCGTTTGCATCGAAGTGCTGGATGGCGAGATGTGCGCCGGACTTCAGTGCGATTCGCATTGTACCGTTCTTCGCTTCGGCACTGACGACGTCTTCAAGCGCGACGTCATAGAGCATGACCTTATCATCGGCAGTCGAGCGCGTGATGATGTCATTGCCGTCACTCTTGCCGAAGAAGAAGCGGTTCAAGCCGTCCTTGCTGCCGGTGAGGGTATCATCGCCAAAGCTGCCGTAGAGAGAAGCCGTTCCCCTGCCGCTGTAGGTGATGCGGTTGTTTGCCGCGTCGCCTGCAAGCTCGAGACGGTTGCCGCGGTCGACGTCGATGTTGGTGATGCCTCGGTAGTAGTCGCCGGTACGCCCGTCGAGATAGATCCGCGTGTTGTCCCCAAAGTTGCGAATCGTAGCACCTGCGGGGATGTTCGCAAAGTAGTATTGCGCGTGTGGGTCATAGGTGATGACCTCATCTGCACCGGTGATTTTCGCCGCGGTCTTTCTGCCCATGACATTGACTTCGATCAGCTGGTCAAAGAGTCCGCTTGCCGCATTGCGGATGGTGAGCCTGTCGCTGCGCCCTGCCATGGTGAGAACGATGTCGATGCCTTTTTTACGTACGGAGGTCACGTCGCCGCTGTGGATGTCGAGGATATCGCGCTTGAAGTGGGCTTCAGAAGCGTCTGTCGTGCGGAAGCCCTCAATAGTGTCGTCGCCATCGCCAGCGCCGTAGAAGAAGGTCGTGTAGTGGTCGGTCGCGGAACCCGTACCGGAGACCATGAGGTCAGCTGATGCACCGCCGCCCCAGATGGAGGAGGTGCCGACGCCGCCCTCTAGCGTATTGCGGACGTTTTTTGCACCGACGAGCGTGTTGTTGCCAGAGCCGCCGATGACCTGCTCGATGCTGTAGTACTTTGCGTTTTTCTCCTTAAAACGCTTGGTCATACCGAGGTCGACGACGAGGTCGTGGTTGTTCTTTTCAAAGCTGACCTTGTCGCTGTACTTCTTGCGTCCGATGAAGATCTGACCGCCGCGCGTCGAGTCGTTGAAGTAGCCGTCGCCGAGAAGCGCGGCTCTGTAAACGCCCTTGCCGTCCTCGACGAGAATCTCCCCGTGGGTGACGCCGTTTAGAATCAAGCTGCCATGCCCCTGCGTGAGGATGGTCTTGTCACCTACCACGCGGACATCGGCGTCGTTGAGGTCTGCCTCCGCGTCTGTGTTGGTGATGACGACGTCGGTTACCTTGCCGTTTGCGTCGGTGAGCTCTTTCTTCAGCGGCACATTGTACCAGACGACATCGTCGCCTTCGCCCCAGCCCTGTTGGAAGCTGGTGACGGTATCGGTGCCGCCTTCGTCCGTCAGGCCGACGTGGTCGCGCCAGCCGTTGTAGCCGTTGAGGTTGATGGTGTCGTTGCCAAGCCCGCCGTAGATGTAATCGCCTTCGCCGCCGTAGATGGTGTCGTCATTCCTGCCGCCGATAAGCGTGTTGGCAAAGCCGCCCTTTAGCGTGCCGTTCGGGTTGCCGAAGATGACGAACTTGCCCGTCTCGTTCTGCATGTCGATATTTGCCGCATCCGAGATGGTCGCCGCGACATTGATGCGGTCGGTGCCTGCCGTGTAAATCTGGTAATCCGTCGTCGGAACGATGGTTGAGTTGCCGTAGCCAAAGGCGGTGACGGCGCTCGCCTCAAAGGCTTTGCCGAAGTGGATGACGTCGTTGCCGAACTTGAAATCCATGATGGTGACACGGGCATCGTCACCGGTGAAGATGTTGTGCCCATGGACGTCGGTTGCGCCGGCGGTCTTTGGGTCGACGGGAATACGGTTGCCGTGGGAGTCCGTTCCCCAAGCGTAGACCGGGCGCCCCAGACTGTCCATATCGCCTCTGCCACCCCAGATGGAAGAGCCGGCAGAACCATTCGGCGCGGTGGACGAGCCGGGTGCCTGCGAAACGATGGTATCGTCGCCGGTGCCCGCGACAATGGAGCTGTTCATGCCAAAGGAGATACTGTCGTCGCCCGTGCCGGCATCAATTTTAGCCGCATCGTCTGCGATAATGGTGTCCTTGCCTGCGCCGCCGTAGATGGTATCATCCGTGCGGGCGACGATGCTGTCATCGCCTGCGCCAGGATCGACGCCGCTGCTGTCGTCACCGTAGATGAGGTTCTTATCCGTCGCCTTGATGATATCGCTGCCCGCACCGCCCCAGATGCTGTTGTTGGAATCGAGGTAGAGGGTATCCTTGCCCGCGTCACCGTAAGCTAGGTTAAAATCAGTTCCGATGATGCTGTCATCACCCCAGCCGCCGTGCATGGTGTTTCGGTTCTTCGCCTGAATGGTGTCGTTGTCCGCCTTGCCGGATTCCGTGCGAATGAAGTCTTGAAGCGCACTGTGCGTTACACTGTACGAAGCATCAGAACTGCTAAAATCAACCGAATCCATGTCGCCGTAGATGATATTGCCATCGGTCGCATCGATGAAATCCTTGCCTGCGGCGCCGTAGATGGTGCTGTCGTCCTTGCCCCAAATGCTGTCATTGTCATTTCCGGCATTGACATAGCTTGTGTTGTCAACCTTGATGCTGTCACTGCCGCTGCCGCCCCAGACACTGCTGTCAAACCCTGCGTCGACAGTGTCTTTATCTGGTCCTGCATCGATGTAGGCATGTTCGCCGGCCTTAATGCAGTCTTCCCCAGCACCGCCGGCGATGGAGTTTTTATCAAGCGCCTTGATGCTGTCATCACCCGCGCCACCGAAGATGAGGTTGGCATACATGGCATCGACGGTATCCTTATCGCCGCCGGCATAGATTTTGTTGCCCAACACGGCTTTGATGGAATCTGCACCATCCGCAACGGTGTCACCAGTCGGACCTTCTTTGGTTTGAAAACCTAAAGCATCGGTGCCGCCATCATCATCATCGGCAATATCAGTTGACAAACCTCTGGAGAGACCGCCGTAGATAGTATTATATTGGTTGGCAACGATGCTGTCACCTGCGCCGCAGCCAGCAATGTAGTTGTAGTTGACGGCATAGATGCTGTCGGAACTATCAGGACCGTACTTATAATTGGAGTATTGCTGGTTTATAGTAGTAGCGCCTGCAATTCCTACTGCGCTCCAACCGCCGTAGATTGTATTGTAGCTTATGGCAGAAATGCTGTCTGCACCGCCATCGCCCCACATCTTGCTGAAGGTTCCTGCTTTGATGGTATCGCTGGTATCGGGGCTATCCAGACCGCTGCCGGACGTCCCACTAGGACCGCCATGAATAGTATTAAGAGCATCATTGTCGCTGATGACACTAATAAAGTCGTTATCCCCGCCGCCGTAGACATGAGCGTCATTTCTCCGAAAGTTTATGGTATCTTTTCCATTGCAGCCGTCGACAGTCCCCCAGTTATCGCTCTGGATTGCTATCGAATCCATACCGTCACCGCCGTAGATCCAGTTACTGCCATTGTTTTTCTGTAGGACAGTGTCGTCACCGGCATAGGTAAAAATGTAATTACCCGTGCCACTGGTAATTGTAACATTATCGGGTTTGTATCCAGTGTTCAGTCTGAAATTATTGTCTGCATCCTTTGTCCATATATCTGAATGTGTAATTGGATCTGTTGAATGAGCTCTGATATATTGATTTTCGTTATCGATATTAAATTTATGAGAGCTATTATTTTCTGTGGTGGTTACTGTCCCAAATTTGTAGCCGCCTTCTATCGTCACAACGCCGTTAGTAGCATTAATGGCGACTTGATCTTCACTCGAAACAAAGACATGACCAGCACCTTGAAAGTTAAGCGTTGTCCAATTTGGGGTCGAATATACTCGTTTTCGCCGCCCATTTGTAACGATTCGAATGTTTGGAATTCCAGTGCCAATGCTAAAATCTTCAGCATCGTGTAGTAACAACCAAGCTGGAACTGTATCCGGCGGTACAGCAGGTGGAGCGGGAGATAAAGTAGGATTCGTTGCATTCAGATTTTTATTGAAAGCACTATCTCCCTTTGCAATTGAGTGATAGTAAGCAGTACGAGAAGGAAGCGAACCGTGGGTAATATTTGGATCTGTGCCGGAAGTTATGGTAGCGTAAACGAAATCATCGGGACTGCCACTAACGGAAGTCTTTACACTTAGATATTCCCCTGACCCCCCAATGCCACTATTTATTGTATAAACTGGATTAGCCATGTTATTTTCTCCTTATCATTCCATCATAATCTTCCTAGTTTCAACAGTTCTATCGTCTTATGTAACCAAATAGCATCACTTCCCTGCGCGCCTGTATAGCGCTGTCATCGAAGATGAATCTCTGTGGCTCGAAATGATAAACGGCATCAATCACGGATATACGTTATTTTGTTGTAGTTATTATACAATATAGGAAAAGAAATGACAAGCTTTTGAGATTCGGTGGGTTTCATGGTATAATAAAAAAAACTATTGTCAAAAAGGGAGCTTATATGTTTAGGGTGGAATCATCTTCGCCGGAGGCGACCGAGCGCATTGCACGTCTCTTGGGGCAGAGGGCGCCGAAGGGGTTGGTCATCGGGCTGGTCGGCGACCTCGGCGCGGGAAAGACGCTCTTCGTGCAGAGTTTTTCGCGGGCGCTCGGCGTCACGGGAGAGGTTACAAGCCCGTCTTTTAGTTTGATGAATCTCTATGAAGGCGACTGTCCCATCGCCCATTTCGATCTCTACCGTTTGGAAAGAGAAGAAGAGCTGGAGGACATCGGCTTCTATGAATATGCAGATGCGCCGGAAGGCATCGTGCTCGTCGAGTGGTCGGACAAGTTTCCGGACGCCATGCCGGAGGACTATATCGAAGTGGCAATCACGCGCGGCGACGGCGCGCAGCGGACGCTTGCTTTTCACGCGGTCGGTGCGCGCTATGCATCTTTTTTGAAGGAGTGGAAAGATTTTGTCGATACTTGCGATTGAAACGGCATCCCAGGTTTCAAGTGTCGCCGTGCTGAAGGCAGGGCGGCTTGCAGCTGAGATCACGATGCAGGGAAGACTGACGCACTCCGAGACATTGATGCCGCATGTCAAAAGCGTGCTGCAGATGGCGGGCACGGAGCAAAGGGATGTCAGCGGCATCGCGGTCAGCATCGGGCCGGGTTCTTTCACGGGGCTTCGCATCGGTCTGGCGGCGGCAAAGGCGATGGCGTATGCATGGGACGTTCCCCTCGTCGGCATTTCGACGCTCGACGCGCTCGCCATGCATTTTCCCGTACCGGGCGTGACGGTGCTGCCGATCATCGACGCGCAGAAGGGAAACGCTTACACAGCCCCGTTCCTCTTTTCGGACGGTGTTATGCAAGCCCATGCGGCGATCGCGGTAAAACCCATCGAGCAGATTTTAGAGGAAGTGGGGCAGCTGAAAGAAGAGGTCATACTTCTTGGCGACGCCGTGCGCAAGATTAAAAAGGACGCCGCGCTTCCTGCATATGTTCACCTAGCGCCCGCACACATGCGGATGCCGCGGGCGGCGTGTGTCGCGATGCTCGGTGCCATGCGCCTTTCGCGAGGCGAAGCGGATAATGTCATGAATCTCGAGCCGGTCTATATCCGCAGGAGTGAAGCAGAGGTTCTATGGGAGAAGCGTCAGCGGGAGGCAGGAAAATGAATCTTTCGTTTCGGCGAATGGCACGGGAAGACGCCGATGCCGTCGAGGTCGTGGAAAAGGCGTGCTTTAAGATTCCGTGGTCGCGCGAATCCTTTTGGAAAGCGGCGGGAAATGCCGATACCTGTTATCTCCTCGCGCTGGACGGCGAAAGGGTCATCGGTTACGCCGGCTGCTGGGTTTCTTTCGAGGAGGCGCAGATCACGAATGTCGCCATTCTTCCCGCCTACCGCGGAAAGGGCATTGCGACGAAGCTCTTAAAGGAGCTCTTTCGGCTGGCAGTCAAGCGCGGCATCACGGCGATGACGCTGGAAGTTCGCCCGTCGAATGCACCTGCGCGTGCCCTTTATGCACATTATGCCTTTCGTCAGGTGGGGGTGCGCAAGAAGTATTACCAAGACAACGGCGAAGACGCCCTCATTCTGTGGAATACAAAGTTGTCAGAACTGGCGTTGGATGACGAGGAGTAAATTTTGCAGCAGGAAATACTAACGCTCGGCATCGAGTCGAGCTGTGATGAGACGAGCGCGGCAGTGCTTCGGGGCGGGCGCGAGGTGTTAAGCAACATCATTTCGACACAGATCCCCGTACATCGAAAATTCGGCGGGGTCGTGCCGGAAATCGCTTCCAGGAAGCACATCGTCAACATCTTGCCTGTTATCGATGAGGCGCTGCGCGTGGCAGGTGTCCAAAAGGAGGATATCGGGCAGATTGCCGTGACCTATGGCCCTGGGCTGGTCGGTGCGCTCCTCGTCGGCGTTTCGGCGGCAAAGGCGCTCGCCTTTTCGCTCGGCGTGCCGCTCATCGGCGTCAATCATCTCGAAGGGCATATCTTTGCAAATTTTCTCGAGGATAAGGCGCTCACACCGCCGTTTCTCGCGCTCGTCGTCTCGGGCGGGCATACGGCGCTCGTCGATGTTCAGGGGTACAATACCTTTCGCATGATGGGACAGACGCGCGATGATGCGGCAGGCGAGGCGTTTGATAAGATCGCCCGCGTCATGGGACTGCCGTATCCGGGCGGTCCGGAGATCGACAGGCTTGCCAAGGAAGGCGACCCGACGGCGATCGATTTTCCGCAGGCGCTGAACAGTGAGGGAAATTTTGAGTTCAGTTTCAGCGGGCTGAAGTCCGCCGTGCTCGCTTACCTCAACAGCGAAAAGATGAAGGGGCATGCGATCGATAAGGCAAATGTCGCAGCTTCTTTCCAGCGCTCTGTCGTCGAAGTGCTGGTACATAAGGCGTTTGAGGCCGTGAAGCTGGCGGGGCGCGATACGCTCATTCTCGCGGGCGGCGTCGCGGCAAATTCAAACCTTGAAGGGCGCCTTATAAAGGAAGCGGAAAAGTGCGGGGTACGCTTTGCGTACCCCGGGCGCATCCTGTGTACGGACAATGCGGCGATGATCGCCTGCCGCGGCTATTATCAGGCGGAAGCGGGCGATTATGGCGACCTCTATCTCAACGCTGTGCCGGGACTTAGCCTGGGGAATCGCTGATGCATGGGACATATATGGCAGGCGGGGAAACGATGGATGCGCTGACGGGAAAAGAGCAGCAGCTCTTCAAAAGGCTTGCGGCGGCCTTCCCCTTTCTTTCGGATTTACTGCATGCAGAGCTGAGGGTATACCTTCGGACGCAGGAGGAAGCCGCCTATCTTTTTGCAGGGCACTGCTATCCGCATACATTCTATCTTCCGCGCGGTGCTGAGACACTCGGCACCATCGTGCATGAGATGGAAGAACCACTGGTCAGCGAGACCTTTCGCACGGGAAAGCCCGGGCGAGGCAAACGTGAATGGCAGCTCGGCAAGATGCTCGACATGTTTACTTTCGGCATCCGTGAAAAGGCGACGGGGCGCGTCTTTGCTGTCCTGAATTTTGAAACGGATCTCGAGCGGCTCGCTCTGAAGGATTACGACCGGCTGCAGCAGGCGGGCATGTCCCTTCTGGGTTTAGCGAGAAGTACACCAAATGCCGCCATCTTTCGCCCGATTTTGCCGCAGACGGGCATCATCGTCGCCGATGCGACTAGCCGCATTGTCTTTTCCGATTCTGCCGCAAGGCGCATCTATCGGACGCTGGGCGTTGGTTCACTCAAGGGGCGGCGCATCTTTGACCAGCTGCTTCGCCATGTCGATTTGCGTGAGACGACGGTCAGCAACGAGCCTTGGCAAAAGGAGATTCAGGCGGCGGGGCTCACCCTCGTGCGGCGCGAACTCGTCACGCGCGAAGGCGGTGCGCCCAAGTGGTATGTCATCTTGCTCACGGACGTCACCGAGACGCGCAAAAAGGATGAGGAACTGCGCATACAAGCGGCGGTCATCGCGGAGATTCACCATCGCGTCAAGAACAATTTACAGACGATTGCGAGCCTTCTTCGTCTGCAGGCAAGGCGCGCTGCGTCGGAAGAAGTTCGCGCCGCACTTGCCGAGAGCATCGATCGCATCCTTTCTATTTCGGTCGTGCACGAGTACCTTTCCCAGCAGACGACGGAGACGATCGATGTGCAGGAGGTCTTGGAAAATATCCTTGCGCTGGTCGCCAGAAGCATGGCGGCGAAGGATTTTGCCATCGAGACAGAGTACATCGGCACGCGGCTTATTTTACCGTCCAAGTGTGCCAGCTCGCTCGCCCTCGTCTTAAACGAGCTTGTCTTAAACAGTATGGAGCACGGCTTTGCGGGGCGCACGCACGGAAAGATCACACTTCATGTATCGGAGACGGCAGAGGCATTTACCCTTCTCTTTGCCAATGACGGCGCATCCCTGCCGGAGAATTTTGGGAAGGCAGCGCGCAAATCGCTTGGTCTGACCATCATTAAGACACTCGTCGAGGGTGACCTTGCCGGCACCGTCGTTATAAAGAATCGAAAAGAGGGCGGCGTAGCGGCTGAGATCTGCATTCCTCGGCGCGTTGTGGATCTGGTCGAAGACTAAACTTGTTTGGCAAAACGGCAAAGGGGGCAGAGCTTTTGGTAAGAGATGTTAGAGAAAAGAAGAGGCCGCGTGTCGTGGGGACGGAGCCGCTCCGCATCGTCCTTGCGGATAATGAATCGATCATCCGTATGGATCTGCGGGAGATGCTCGAAGAAAACGGCTGTCAAGTCGTCGGCGAAGCGGTAAACGGCAGGCGTGCCGTCGAGCTTACGCGGCTGCATCACCCCGATCTTGTCATCATGGATATCAAGATGCCCGAGATGGACGGCATCCACGCTGCAAAGGCGATTTTCGGCGCGCACCTTGCGCCTGTGCTCCTATTGACCGCTTTCAGTCAGCCCGATATTGTAGAAGCCGCAAATGACGCGGGGGTTCTCGGCTATCTTGTGAAGCCCGTACGTGAAGAAAGTCTCTTCCCCGCCATTCGCATCGCGCTCTCCCGCTGGCACGAGAGAGAAGCGCTCGAAGGTGAGATTGAAGAGCTGCGCGACTCTCTCGAACTGCGCAAGCTCCTCGATCGCGCCAAGGGGATTTTGATGAAGGCGCACAGACTTTCTGAAGATGAGGCATACACGCGCATGCGCCAGTACGCGATGAAAAAGCAGATGCGCGTGAAGGATGTCGCCAAAGCCATTGTGCGGTCGGCGGGCGGAAAGGCATGAGCCGTGCATGCGGCAAAAAATGTGGAAATTTTGCGTGAAAATGTGGAAATGGAATTGTCATCTGCCGCGGTCATATGCTATAATTAAAACGTAGGTATGGATAACCCACAGTAATAGTTCAGGCATTCCGCATTCACTCTTTTCGAGTGATTCAAATCCTAAGGAGGCAATATATTATGAAGGTAACAGTTGTTGGTGCAGGTAACGTCGGCGCTACAGTCGCAAACGTTCTTGCAACGAAAAAGTTCTGCAGCGAGATCGTTCTCGTCGATATCAAAGACGGTGTCCCGCAGGGCAAAGCCATGGATATCATGCAGACGGCACACATGCTGAACTTCGACACGACGGTCACAGGTGTCACGGCAGAGCCGAATGATCCGAACGGCTATGCGCCGACGGCAGGCTCTGAAGTCGTCGTCATCACGAGCGGTATGCCGCGCAAGCCGGGCATGAGCCGTGAAGACCTCATCGGCGTCAATGCAAAGATCGTCAAGAGCGTTGTCGACCAGGCGCTGAAGTTCTCCCCGAACGCTTACTTCATCATCATTTCTAACCCGATGGACGCTATGACGTTCCTCACGCTGAAGGATTCCAAGCTTCCGCGCAACCGCGTCCTCGGTCAGGGCGGCATGCTTGACTCCAGCCGCTTCCGTTATTTCCTCGCAAAGGCTCTTACAGAGAACGGCTATCCTGCAACGCCGGCAGACGTCGATGCTATGGTCATCGGCGGTCACAGCGACAAGACGATGGTTCCGCTCGTCAGCCTCGCAACGCTCCGCGGCATCCCTGTCACGAAGCTCCTCACCAAGGAAGTTCTCGACGATGTCGTCGCAAACACGAAGGTCGGCGGCGCAACGCTGACGAAGCTCCTCGGCACGTCTGCATGGATGGCGCCGGGCGCAGCAGCTGCTGCCATGGTTGAAGCCATTGCCCTCGACGCTAAGAAGGTCATCCCGACCTGCGTCTACCTCGACGGCGAATACGGCGAGACGGATCTCTGCATCGGCGTTCCTGTCATTCTCGGCAAGGGCGGCTGCGAAAAGATCATTGACCTCGACGAAGCAGGTCTCCTCACGGGCGACGAGAAGGCTAAGTTCGAAGAATCCGTTCAGGCGGCTCGCAACACGAACAGCAAGCTTGGCGACGCACTGAAATAAGCGCGTTTTGTAAGTTTTTTGAATAAAAAAGAACTGTGCAACTGCACGGTTCTTTTTTATTGGCAGCACACGAAATTTATGCGAAGTGGAGCGGGCGCGTCTTTTTTCCTGCCTGCAATGGACAGAAGGCAGGTATTTAAGGTATAATAGATTCGTTTTCAATCGATTGTATGGGATGGTGAAATTATGAAGGTCACAAGGGAAGATCTAAAGAACGTGGCTGTGCTCTCACGCCTCGCAATTGCAGAGGATAAGGCAGACGGTTATATCGCGCAGATGGATGCGATTCTCTCTTATATGGACAATCTTTCCGAAATCAATACGGATGCTGTTAAGCCAACGACATATGCGCTTCCGATGGAAAATGTCTTCCGCAAGGACGTTGTAAAGCCGTCGCTCGACCGCGAACTTGCGCTTTCGAATGCGCCGCTCAAGGAGGGCGGGTATTTCAAGGTGCCGCGCGTGCTGGAGGAGTGAGTATTTCCTGACGGAAAGGACGGAACGAATAGAATGGGACTTTTTGAAAAGAGTGCGCATGAACTTCATGCCTTGCTCGAGAAAAAGGAAATCACCGCAAAAGAGCTGACAGAAGACGTCTTTTCGCGCGTGGATGCGGTCGAAGACAAAGTCAAGGCCTATCTCATGCTGACAAAGGACGCGGCACTAAAGGCGGCAGGAGAAGCCGATGCAAAAGTTGCGCGCGGCGAAACGCTCGGTTTTTTAGAGGGCATTCCGGGCGCGATCAAGGACAATATCTGCACGAAGGGCATTCGCACGACCTGCGCTTCGAAGATTCTTGAAAACTTTGTGCCGCCGTACGATGCAACCGTTGTCAGGAAGCTTCACGCGGCGGGCCGTACGGTCGTCGTCGGCAAGGCAAATCTCGATGAATTTGCCATGGGCGGCTCGACAGAGAACTCTGCCTACCAGACGACGCACAACCCTTGGAATCTCGATTGTGTGCCGGGCGGCTCGTCGGGCGGCAGTGCAGCGGCAGTTGCTGTGGGCACGGCGATCTGGGCGCTTGGCTCGGATACGGGTGGCTCCATCCGCCAGCCGGCAGCGTTCTGCGGCGTCGTCGGTCTCAAACCGACCTACGGACGCGTTTCGCGCTACGGCCTTGTCGCCTATGCCTCGTCGCTCGACCAGATCGGACCGCTCACGCGCGATGTGACGGATGCGGCGCATATCATGAATATCATCGCGGGCAACGACCCGATGGATTCGACTTCGTCGCCGTCGGAGGTTCCCGATTACACGCAGGCGCTGACGCCCGACGTGAAGGGCATGAAAATCGGTCTTCCCAAGGAATTCTTTGTCGACGGCATGGAGGCAGAAGTCGAAGCCGCTGTCAGGAAGGCCATCGACGACTTTACGGCGATGGGCGCTGAAGTCGTAGAACTTTCGCTGCCGCACACGAAGTACGCGATTTCGACCTACTATCTCATCGCACCGGCAGAAGCGGCGACGAACCTCGAGCGCTATGACGGCGTCAGCTATGGCGAGCGCATCGACGGCGAGGATCTCGTCCAGATGATGACGAATACGCGAACAGAACTTTTTGGAGAAGAGGTCAAGCGCCGCATCTTAATCGGCAACTATGCGCTTTCCGCTGGCTACTACGATGCGTATTATTTGAAAGCGCTGAAGGTTCGCACGCTGATTCAGCAGGATTATACAGACGCCTTCCAAAAGGTCGACGTCATCCTCGCTCCGACGGCACCGACCGCAGCATACAAGATCGGCGCGATGGTTTCTGACCCACTCAAGATGTATCTGCAGGATATCTGCACGGTTCCTCTCAATCTTGCGGGACTTCCGGGAATCTCCGTGCCTTGCGGCGAAACGGGCACAGGGCTGCCGATTGGGCTGCAGATCATCGGAAAGCCGCTGGATGAAGCGACGATTCTTCGCGCGGCCTACACCTATGAGCAGGCGCATGATTATACGAAACTTGCACCGTTGGGAGGAGTGAAAGGATGAAGTATGAAGCCGTCATCGGTCTTGAAATTCACTGTGAGTTAAAGACAAAGACAAAGATATTCTGTGGCTGTGCAACGGGATTCGGCGCAGAAGAGAATCGGCACGTCTGTCCTGTCTGCCTCGGCCTTCCGGGCGTTCTCCCGACCATCAACCGCCGCGTCGTCGAGTTCGGCATCAAGGCGGGGCTCGCGACGAACTGCACGATCAACAAGTACAGCAAGTTTGACCGCAAAAATTATTACTATCCCGACCTTCCGAAAAACTGGCAGACGAGTCAGTATGACCTGCCGATTGCCGAGCATGGATGGGTTGACATCGATGTGAACGGAGAGAAGAAGCGCATTCGTCTGACGCGCATTCACATGGAAGAGGACGCGGGCAAGCTCGTTCACTCCGGCACGACCATCAAGGACTCTGCGACATCCAATATCGACTACAACCGCACGGGCGTCCCCCTTCTTGAAATCGTCTCGGAGCCAGACCTTCGCTCGGCCGAAGAAGCGCGTGCCTACATGGAGAAGATCAAGGCGATCATGGAGTACATCGACGTTTCGAACTGCCGCATGGAGGAGGGCAATCTCCGCGCCGATATCAATGTCTCACTTCGCCCGGTTGGAACGGAGGCGCTCGGCACGCGTACGGAGATGAAGAACATCAACTCCTTCAAGAACCTCGAAGATGCGATTGCATATGAGATAGAGCGCCAGAGCGAAGTCTTGGACGACGGCGGTCACATCATTCAGGAGACGCGCACCTTTGACCCGAGCCGCGGCATCACACTTTCCATGCGCTCGAAAGAAAATGCGCACGACTACCGCTATATGCCGGAGCCGGATCTTCCGCCTATCGTCACGACGGATGAAGAAATTGAGCGTTTTCGAAGCGAACTGCCGGAACTGCCGGATGCCCGCCGCGCACGTCTGGAGAAAGAAGACGGACTTTCTGCCTACGATGCAGGCATCATCACGAGCTCGCGTGCCATGGCAGAATATTACGACACAGTTACGAAGACGGGCGCAGATCCGAAGCTTGCCGCCAATTGGATCATGGGCGACCTCTCGAAGAACTTGCATGCAGAGGGCATTGCGATCGAGCAGTCTCCAGTGGATGCAAAGCGCCTTGGCGAGATGATCGGCCTCATCATGAAGAATACGATTTCCGGCAAGATCGCAAAGAAGGTCTTCAAGGAAATGTGGACGAATTCGGACAGTCCGGCAAAGATTGTCAAGGACAAGGGACTTGTGCAGATTACCGATACGAAGGCAATCGAAGGAATTGTCGACGAGGTCATCGCGAAGAATGAAAAGGCTGTCGCTGACTACAAGGGCGGCAACAAGAAGGCCATCGGCGCACTCGTCGGTCAGGTGATGAAGGCATCCAAGGGAAAGGCAAATCCACAGATGGTCAACAAGCTCCTCACTGAAAAACTCGACTGAGGTGTATCCTCAAATTCCCTAGGCATATGGGGAAGACAGCAAAGATATAGACTGGAAAAGATAGGAGCCGAGAGGGTTTCTATCTTTTCTGTATTTGGTTCCTGCAAATGTGGGCATAAAGCAAAAGGAAGTATCATGACTACTAAGATTGCCATGTATCAGATGCCGCATATCGGCTCTTTAGAAAGGAACTTCGCAGAGACGCTCCATGGCATTCAACATGCGGCGGATGAGGGAGCAAAGCTCGTGCTTTTTCCTGAGATGCATTTGACAGAGTTCTTCCCGCAGTATCCGAAAGGGAGGGACTTCGATGCAGCGAAGTACGCCCTTACCTGTGATTCGGAAATCATACGGGCGATGCAGATTTGCTGCAAGTATTGCCATATTGCCGCCGTACCGAATATCTACCTTGCGGAAGATGGCGTCTGCTATGATGCAAGTCTCTTCATCGATGAATTCGGTGAAATCCTTGCCGTGCAGAAGATGGTGCACGTTGTCAATGCAGAAAAATTCTATGAAGCAGACTATTACGCCCCCTCTAATACCGGGTTTCAGACGTTTGACACAAGTCTCGGCCGTTTGGGAATCGTTGTCTGCTTTGACCGGCATTTTCCAGAAAGCATTTTGCTGGAAATGGCACAGGGGGCGAACCTCATTCTTATTCCGACGGTCAATACAAAGGAAGAGCCGCTTGAAATGTTTCAAAAGGAAATCGAGGTTCAGGCATATCAAAACAGCGTTGCCATCGCCATGTGCAACCGTGTCGGCGAGGAGGGCGCGATGGCGTTTGCAGGCGAATCTGTCATCGTCGATGCGAAGGGAAATGTTCTGGCAAAAGGCGGGGATGAAAAAGAACTCATCGTTGCAGAACTCGACATCGAAGCTTCGGAAAGAATCCGCATGAACAATCCATATTTCCAATGTCGGCAGAAAAACAGCCAGGCAGAACAGAGAGGATGAGGCTATGAAAAAGAGGAAAGCCGCCATCTTTGACCTTGATGGGACGCTCATCAATTCACTGGCGGATCTAGCAGACAGCGCAAATCTCATGCTGCGTCACTATGGCTTTCCCGAGCATAAAGAGGAGGCCTATCGCTACTTTGTCGGCAATGGTTCGAAAGCGTTGATCGAGCGCTGCCTGCCGGAGAAATGGGCAAAAGACAGCGCCTTTGTAAAAGAAGCGCTCGGGCGCTACAAGGAAATCTACACCGCGCGTATCCTGGAGAAGACATGCCTTTATGACGGCATTTTGCCGATGCTTGAGCGGCTGCAGTCGATGGATATTCCCATGGGCATCTGTACGAACAAGCATCAATCCGCAGCGGATAAGCTTGTAGAAGCGCTCTTTCCAAAGGGACTGTTTCAGTGTGTCATCGGCGACCGCGACGGGCTCCCGCGAAAACCTGACCCGAAGAAGGTACAATTGATGGCAGATGCTTTCGGCATTACCCCAAAGGATGTTGCTTATTTGGGGGACAGCGGCGTCGATATGGATACGGCGAGGAACGCAGGCTTCTATGCGATCGGTGTTCTCTGGGGCTTTCGCCCCAAGGAGGAACTTGCAGCGCATGGCGCTGCAGAGCTTCTTGAAACACCGATGGATCTATTCAAAAAAATTGTATTTGTTCGCTAGACAGTAGAAAAAGCATCGCTTGGATGAACCGAGCGATGCTTTTTTCTTAGCGTTATTTATGGCTGCGTTTGGCAAGCACGTGAATGACTTTGGCTCCTGTATTGTGCAGTTTGCGAAGCGGTGCAAGATGTGTCTTTGTCTTCGGGCGAATATCTTTTGCTGTTCCGAAGTCGCCGCGCTTGAGGAGCGTCGAGCGGATCTTGTCGGGCTTGAAAAACTCGCGCATGCTGTGGGCGACATCGTCGGGGCACGCGTTTTCCTGACAGAGAAAGACATCGAGCGCAACGTACTTCAAAGACGTATAGACATGAAGCGTTAAATGGCCCTCGTGAAAGAGCATCATGATCGCATAGTGGTCTTCCGAAAGTTGGTGTGTGATCGAATCGACGAGTGTAAATCGCAAATGCTCTGAAACATCGCGAAGCGCGCTTAAAATCGCGTTGATGTCTTGCAGTTTGCTGTTCTTGCAGTTGAAAAAATTTGCCGTCAGATGTCGTGCTAACGTTTTCATAAGAGAGGCAATTCCTCCGATTTCTATCTTTGATTACTGCATTTTATTATAATGGGAAGGGCTTTGATTCGTCAAGAAAATCAAACGCAGAGGAAGTACTGGCGACGTTATTTTTTTGCATCATGCTCTGCCTTTATCTTCTTGTTTTCTGCCACAGAATTTACGGCTCTTTTCTTCCCGTAAAAGGGGAGAAAGATGAAGCAGAAGAGGGCGATGAAGAAGGCGGCGAGGCTTGCTGTCTGGGCACTGGTGAATATCAAAAAGGCCTTTTCCGTATAGTCGCCGCGCAAAAATTCCAGCCCAAAACGCACAATACTGTAAAGCATGATGTAGAGCGCAAAAGCTCTGCCCTTTGCGTGTGGAAAGCTTCGATAGAGAAGAAGCAAGGCAAAGATGACGACATCGAGCTGACTCTCCCAGACCTCTGCGGGCCAGAGCGGCTGATCGCCGTACGTCCGATGGGCAAGGGTCGCAGCAGGGTACAGTATGCCGAAACTGCTGCCCGTCGGAGCGCCGAATGCATCGCCGTTTAAGAGGTTGGCCGCGCGCCCCAGTGCCTGCCCGAGAATGATCGCGGGCGCGACGACGTCGAGAAAGTGGAGGACATCGAGCCTTTGATAACGCGCGTAAAGAACGCCGACGATGACGCCGAGGAGGACGCCGCCTTGAATTGCCATGCCGCCCTGCCAGACATTTAGGAGTTCAGTCAGATGATGGCTGTAGTAGTCCCAATCGAAGAAGAAGACGTCGAAGAGGCGCGCACCGAAAAGCCCTGCGATGCCGCAGTAGATGCCAAGGTCGACGATGTATTTCTCATAGCCGCGGCCATCTGCCTTGGCAAGGAAATACGCTGTGCCCGTTGCTAGGACGATGGAAAGCGAGAGTATGAGCCCGTAAGCGCGTACGGGAAAGTCGCCGATAAAGAAGAGGTATGGATGCATGATGGTCTTTCCTTTAGAGACGCCGCGCTATAGAGAGCGGCTGAAGCTTTTGTTCCATGGTGAGCGTATACCAGTTTTATGTCGATGCCTAAAGTTGAATATAGTATACATCGGGTTGTATCTCTAGACAAGATGGCCTCCTCGTTGTAAGATAAGGATACAGTTCAGATAGAAGCAACATCGTTTGAAAAGAGGTATCGTATTATGGCAATGAGCATGGCAGCATCGCATGCAAGAGATAAGAGACTGAAGGACGCGATCTTTGGCGCGAGCGCAGCTTGCCGCGAGGCAGCGGAAAAGTACGGGGCGGACAAGGTCACGAACGCGACGATGGGCGTCATGATGGACGATGAAGGAAAGCTCGCCAGCATTCCGACGATGGAGCGTATCTTCCGCTCGCTTTCCATTGAAGATTATGTCAGCTATGCGCCGATTTCAGGGCTTCCCGCGTATCTTGATACGGTCATTGACATCACGTTTGCCGATCAGAAGCCGGATGCCTGCTTTGCTTCGATTGCGACGGCGGGCGGCACAGGTGCGATTCATCATGCGATTGCAAACTATGCCGAGCGCGGCGATGCGGTTCTGACGAGCGATTGGTTTTGGGGCACGTATGCCGTTATCTGCAACGAGTGCGGCACGCATCTCACCAATTTCCCGCTCTTTGATGAGAAACAGAAGTTCAACCATGAGGCCTTTGCCGAGAAGGTTGCGGCAATCATGGTAAAGCAGGAGAGCCTGCTCACGATCCTCAACACGCCGGCGCACAATCCGACGGGCTTCTCGCTTTCGGAAGACGATTGGGACGCCGTTCTCGATGTGCTGAAGGGCTATGCAGCGAAGGGAAAGAAGATGAACCTTCTCGTCGATATTGCCTACATCGACTACGCGGGCGAGAAGAATGAAACGCGCCGCTTTATGAAGAAGTTTGAAGGGCTTTCCGAAAACATCTTTGTCATGTTCGCGTTCTCGATGTCGAAGGGCTATACGGCCTATGGACAGCGTACCGGTGCTCTAATCGGCTGTTCTGCATGCAAGGGCATCATCGATGAATTTAAGGAAATCAACAAGTATACGAGCCGCGCGACGTGGTCGAACATCAACCGCGGCGCGATGACGCTTCTCACGCGCATCGCAGAGGATAAAGCCTCGATGGCAGCGTTCGAAAAGGAGCGAGCGGCCTTCTATCGGATGACGCAGGAACGCGGTGCACTTTTCATGGAAGAGGCAACGGCTTGCGGGCTCAATGCACTTCCGTACAAAGGCGGCTTTTTCCTCTCGGTTCCATCGACCGATCCGCAGGCCGTGTGCAATAAGCTTCACGATGACTTGATCTTCGCGGTTCCGCTGAAACTCGGCGTCCGCATTGCAGCATGCTCCGTCGCGAAGAACAAGATGAAGGGCGTAGCGGAAAAGGTCTTGAAGGCGCAGAAGGCAGTCGAAGGCTGATGGATAAGGGTGCGTTTATTCGCCTAAAGACATAGACAGCGAACGCACGCATGCAGTAAAACAGGCACTGTATGGAAGGATGGTATTCTTTCCTATGGTGCCTGCTTTTACTATGAGAAAAAGGAGAAAGTTTCCCGGCGGAGAAATTGCCTGTTGCTGTACGATTCAATAGATGTTAAAATGAAAGCGAAAAATCTATTCTTGTGATGAATTTGGAGGATACACGAGAGATGTTTAAATTCAAGCACAAGGACGGCGAATTCTTTGATCTCTTTGCGGAAAGTGCGCGCTACTTCTACCATGGGGCGCTCATGATAGATGAGGTCATGGCGGACGCGAGCAAGGCAAGCGACCGGGTGAAAAAGATCGTCGACCTCGAGCATGAGGCGGACAAGATTAATGACCGCATCATTGATAAACTCAACATGACGTTTATCACGCCGATTGACCGTGAAGATATCTACGCGATTGCCAATGGGCTGGATGATGGCGTGGATTATTTGCAGGGAACGCTCCAACGTCTCGTCATGTATCATACGGGTGAAGCTGCGGCAGGTATCCGCGGTCTGACACGGCTCCTCATCGAAGCAACACAGGAAATCATTGAGGCGTTTACCCTACTGAAGAATATTCGAAAGAACCAGGCGAAGATCTTGGAGTCCACGCATAAAATCGGATGTCTCGAGAGCGAGGGCGACCGCATTTACCGCCATCAGGTTGCTGAACTCTTTACCAAGGAGAAAGACCCCATCGAGCTGATTAAATGGAAGGATATTCTAGAAAATCTGGAAGATACGCTTGATCACTGTGAAGCGATTTCGGATATGATTCGAGGAGTGGTCATGAAGTATGCCTGAGATGCATTATCTCATCTTTACCATCATCGCTTTGGCACTGCTCTTTGACTTCATCAACGGCTTTCATGATACGGCAAACGCAATCGCAACTTCGGTTTCGACGCGCGCGATTCATCCGAGCCATGCGATTATTATGGCGGCCTGCTTGAATTTCTTGGGGGCGATATATTCGACGGGGGTGGCAAAGACCATCGGGGCGGATATTGTAAAGGATGCCAGCTTTGTCGATGAGCGGATCTTGATTGCAGCGCTTGCCGGTGCGGTCATATGGAATCTCGTGACGTGGTGGTTTGCCGTGCCGTCCAGTTCTTCGCATGCGCTGATCGGCGGTGTCATCGGTTCGATGCTCGTTTCGGTTGGTTCTGCGGGACTGAACTTTTACGGCATTGGAAAGATCGTCGTCTCCCTCATCGCATCGCCGGTCATTGCCATTGTTTCAGGCTGTATTGTCATGTTGCTGCTCTTTCGCATCTTCGGGCGATTCAGCCCATCGGCGATCAACAGCAAGTTTAAGAAGATGCAGATCTTAACGGCAGCGATGATGGCGTTTTCACATGGCTCAAACGATGCGCAGAAATCGATGGGCATCATCACGCTGGCACTTCTCTCCGGCGGCTTTATCGAGGTCTTTGAAGTGCCGACGTTTGTCAAGCTTTTGGCGGCAACGGCCATGGCCTGTGGTACGGCGCTCGGCGGCTGGCGCATTATCAAGACGGTCGGCGGCAAGATTTTCAAGCTCGAACCGATTTCAGGCTTTGCGGCGGATCTCAACTCGTCGACGGTTATCTTCACCGCGACCCTCCTCCATCTTCCCGTCAGCACGACGCATGTCGTTTCCGGCTCCATCATGGGTGTCGGCACGGCAAAGCGCGTGAATGCAGTGCATTGGGGCGTGGCGCAGCAGATGGTTCTCGCATGGGTCATGACGATTCCCTGCACGGCAGTCATCGGCGCAATTATCTATAAGCTTATCTGTTTGATCTTTGCCTGAACCATCGAAGAGGTTATTGCATACAGAGCCACGCATGGTTTTTACAAGGCAGGGCGAACATACAAAGGGAACACACAGCTGTTCCCTTTTCCTTTAAGAATTTTTGCCGCAGGGGAGGGCTGGCTGTGTTCATCACAATTCGAAGGGAAGGTTATTATCCACAGGAAACCCTGCCGCGCGATATTGCGGCAGATTACCAAAAGGCATATCATTCGCCGATCGTCGGCGTGAAGCTCGACAACACGCTGCATGACCTTCAAACACCGATAGGAGAGACGCGAAATTTAGAGTTCGTCGAGCTGGATTCAGAGGACGGTTGGATCATCTATCGCCGTTCTGTGGCATTCCTCTTGATCGGTGCTGTGCGCGAGCTTTATGACGGTGCAGAAGTCGAGGTGAAGTTCCGTGCCAATAACGGACTTTATTGTGAACTGGTTCTGCCAGGTGCGAAGCTTACCGATGCGGTCGTAAAGAAGATCGAGGCAAAGATGAAGGCATTTGTCAAAGACAAGCGCCCAATTCATAAGGAAGTCCTGGAAAAGGCGAAGGCGATCAAGCTCTTTAAGCAATCGAAACAGATTGAAAAGGCGAATCTCATCGCGTCGCTCGACATGGTTGTGGTCAGCATCTATCGCTTGGGTGACTACTATGATTATCTCTACGGCGCCATGGTAGACAATGCGGCAAAGCTCGACCGATTTGCCCTCGACCGCTTTGAAAACGGCGTGCTTCTCCGCTCGCCGGACAGCCAATCGGACGGCAAGGTACCTTCTGCCATCGCACAGCCAAAGCTTTCGGGCGTGCTTGCAGAATCAAAGCGCTGGGCTCATATTTTGAAATGCCGCTATGTGACTGACCTAAATCGCACCATTCGATCGGGCACAGTCGGTGAAGTGATACGCGTCTCCGAGGCTCTGCAGGAAAAGCGCATCGGCGAGATTGCCGACCATATCGCCATGCAGAAGAAAAGCCTTCGTCTCATCCTCATCGCAGGACCGTCGTCTTCCGGCAAGACGAGCTTTGCACAGCGGCTGCGCATCCAGCTAAAAGTTCTCGGGCTCAGCCCCATTTCCATCTCGCTGGACGATTACTTCCGCAACCGGCAGGATACGCCGCTGACAGCGACGGGAACATACGATTATGAATGTCTGGAAGCTATTGACGTCCCGCAGTTTAACAAGGATATGCTCGCTTTGCTTTCCGGAAGGGAAGTACAGCTTCCTACGTATAATTTTATCACGGGAGAGCGCGAGTGGCGATCGTTGCCGGTCACGATTGGCTCTGACCAGCCGATCATCATCGAGGGCATTCACGGACTGAATGAAAAGCTCTCAGCAGATATCCCTCGTGCCAATAAGTATAAGATATACATCAGCGCGCTCACGCAGCTCAATATCGACGGACACAACCGCATTTCTACGACGGAAGCCCGACTGATGCGCCGCCTTGTCCGCGACTATCAGTTCCGCGCATCGAGCGCTCTGAAGACCTTAAAGCAGTGGCCAGATGTGCGTGCGGGTGAGGAAACATATATCTTTCCCTACCAGGAAGATGCCGACGTCATGTTTAACTCTGCGCTCATCTACGAGCTGGCTGCCCTTCGCCGCTACGCTGTGCCAATCTTAAAAGACGTGCCGGCCGATGCACCGGAGTACACAAAGGCAAGGCGGCTGCTCGACTTTGCACAGTATTTTCTCGATCTTCCCGATGAGGACGACATTCCAAATAACTCGCTCCTGCGGGAGTTCATCGGCGGTTCTGTATTCTTTCCGAAAGGGAAGAAGGATAAAAGTGGTAGCCAGAAGGACTGATGGCATCTCTTTGCTGCCGGCATACGCGTTTTTTTAGGCAATTTAGGAAAGTGCTTGCTTCTATGGCTTTATCGAATCTTTGTCCTTGCATCTGCGCTTTTTGGAATCTCGTGCCCTTCGAGGCGCAGAAGTGTACACTTTGCCGCTATTCCGGGACCGAAGCCCGTCAGGCTGCCATCAGCGCCGATGACGCGGTGACAGGGAACGACGATGAGGAGGGGGTTCTTCCCGACGGCACCACCTGTTGCATGTGCTCCCTTGGGACTTCCAACTTTGCGCGCAAGGTCGCCGTAAGTTACCGTCCTGCCGAAGGGGACGCGAGTGAGTGCCTGCCAAATTTCTTTTTGAAACGCACTGCCACAGAGATCAAGCGGTAGGTTGAAACGCTGTCGCCTGCCGGCAAAGTATTCTTCAAGCGCGCGGCGGCATTTTTCGGTTAAAGGCGAGGGCAGCAGCGTAGAATCACAGGTATTTGCCGCAAGATCGATCGAGCAAATGCCTTTTTTCGTTGCGCAGATGCGGATGTTTCCGATGGGAGATTGGAAAGAGGAGGCGGCAAGTATTTCTCGTTTCATATCAGACTCCAAATATTTTTTATTCAGCATATGCATTATAGCAAATAAATCGATAAAAGAAACGCCTGCCGATGAGAATTTATCTGCAGCGGTGAAAGGCAGGGCAGGTGCACGTTCCTCTGTATATTTTCCATTGACACCATAGACGTTTAAGGCTATGATTTAATGGTAAGTTTGACTAATCTTTGGATAGGAGAGAATACCATGAAAGCAGCTCTTATTATGGGAAGCGATTCCGATTTTCCAATACTAAAACCCGCTGTTTCGCTTTTGAAGGAGTTCGGCATCGAGGCAGAGGTTGTTGTAGCTTCCGCACACCGCACGCCGGCAAAGGTTCGCACGTTTGTCGAGGGTGCTCCTGCAAAGGGCATTTCCGCTTTTATCGTCGCGGCAGGTGCAGCGGCACACCTTGCAGGCGTTGTTGCAAGCTATACGACGCTGCCTGTCATCGGTATCCCCATCAATGCGACGGCCCTAAACGGCATGGACGCACTCCTTTCGACGGTGCAGATGCCGAGCGGCATTCCCGTCGCGACGATGGCAGTCAATGGCGCAAAGAATGCGGCTATTTTCGTCGCAGAGATCTTCTCTGTCTCGGACCGCGGCATTGCTGAAAAGCTGAAAGCTTATCGCGAAAAGATGGTTTCGGATGTTGAGAAAAAAGCAGAGAGGGTAAAATCGCAGCTTTGATCGTAGCATCGCCTATCACTGCATAACGAAAGCTTTGAGAAATTTTCCCAAGAAGAGAAAGGTAAATCAAGAGCGACCATGAGTGAAAACGGTTACTCCCCGGAAGGGAAATGGAAAGAAGAGTGCGGCGTCTACGGTGTCTACTCGCGGACGGAAGATGTCTCCGGCATGACCTATTTGGGTCTTTACGCGCTGCAGCACCGTGGACAGGAGAGCACGGGCATCGCTGTTACCGACGGGGCTTGGATGGATGTCACGCGGGGCATGGGGCTTGTCAACGAAGTCTTCCGTCACCAAGTGCCCCATATGGAAAATCAGCGCATTGCCATCGGTCATGTGCGCTATTCAACGACGGGCTCGAGCCTTCTGTCGAATGCACAGCCGCTCCTCGTCAACTATGCGGGCGGCCGCATTGCTGTCGCGCATAACGGCAATCTGACAAATGCGACGGAGATTCGCCATGAACTCGAGCAGTCGGGTACGATTTTCCAGACGACAATCGATTCCGAAGTCATCGTCAACCTCATTGCGCGCTCACATGCCCAAAGGGTCGAGGATCGCATCATCGACTCTTTGAAGCGGATCAAGGGATGTTATTGCCTGACGGTCATGACAGAGACGAAGCTGATCGGCGCACGCGACCCGCAGGGGTTCCGCCCCCTCTGCATTGGAAAGACGGAGGATGGAAGTTATGTTCTCTCTTCTGAAACCTGCGGACTGGATGTTGTCGGCGCTGCGTTCGTCCGCGATGTCGCTCCCGGTGAGATGATCGTCATCGACAAAAATGGGCTCAAATCCTACCCTTTTGCCACAGAAGAGAAGAAGGCAGGCTGTATCTTCGAGTTCATCTACTTTGCGCGCCCGGACTCCGTCATCGATGGGCAGAGCGTTCACAGTGCCCGTTTTGAAATGGGTCGCATGCTTGCGCGTGAATCGGGATTCAAGGGAGATATCGTCATATCCGTTCCGGATTCCGGCACGACGGCGGCGACTGGCTTTGCCTTTGAATCTGGTATTCCCTTTGCCGAAGGGCTGATCAAGAATCGCTACATCGGCCGCACCTTCATTCAGCCGACGCAGAAGAAGCGCGATACGGCGGTTCGTCTAAAACTGAACGCCGTTCGCTCTGTCGTTGAGGGAAAATCCGTCATCATGGTAGACGATTCGATCGTTCGCGGCACGACGAGCGGAAAGATCGTCAAGATGCTCCGCAATGCTGGCGCAAAAGAAGTCCTTATGTGCGTCAGCAGCCCTCCGATCGGCTATCCATGCTGCTATGGCATCGACACCAGCGTCCGAAAGGAGCTTATCGCGGCGACGAAATCCGTCGAGAAGATCCGCGCGTACATCGGTGCGGACGGGCTTCATTTCTTGAGTTTAGACGGGCTGAAAAAATGCGTTCCAAACCTCAAGGCGGACGATATGTGCTATGCGTGTTTCAACAATGCATATCCCATCGCAGCCGGCGATGAGTCAGCGGGCGATGGCAAGTATGTCTTCGAGCACGGAAAGTGCTGAGCAGTACAAAGGTTCTCTTTTCCTAAGAAAGGAATATTATGGCTAAGCAACTGACCTATAAGGATTCCGGCGTCGATATCGATGCGGGCAATTATTCTGTAAAGCTCATCAAGGACAGCGTGCGCGCAACATACCGTTCGGAAGTCCTCGGTGACCTCGGCGGTTTTGGCGGTCTCTTTGCCCTGAACGCCGGAAAGTACAAGGAACCTGTCCTCGTCTCCGGTACAGACGGCGTCGGTACGAAGCTCCGCCTTGCCTTTCTTCTCGATAAGCACGATACGATTGGGCAGGATGCTGTCGCCATGTGTGTCAACGACATTCTCGTCCAGGGAGCGGAGCCGCTCTATTTCCTCGATTACCTCGCTGTCGGGAAACTCATCCCCGAGCAGGTCGCAGCAGTCGTCAAAGGGATCGCGGGTGCCTGCAAGGCATCGGGCTGTGCGCTCATCGGCGGCGAAACGGCGGAGATGCATGGCTTTTATCCCGAAGGCGAGTATGATATCGCGGGCTTTGCCGTCGGCGTTGTTGAAAAGAGCAAGGTCATCACGGCAGAACGCGTGAAGGAAGGGGACATCCTTCTCGGGTTTCCGTCCTCGGGGGTTCACTCAAACGGCTATTCACTGGTTCGTAAGATCGTCTTCGAAAAGATGGGCTACAAAGGGACGGAAGTGATACCGGAGCTAGGCAAAACCATCGGCGAAGAGCTTTTGACGCCGACCCGCCTCTATCCGAAAGTCTGCCTGCCGCTCATTGAAAACTTCGATATTCACGGCATGGTTCACATCACGGGCGGCGGATTCTACGAAAATATTCCCCGTGCACTGCCGGAGAATTTTGCAGCAGAGGTCGACGCATCGGCATGGGATATGCCGCCGATCTTCCGCCTCCTTCAGCAGTGGGGCGATGTCGACTGGAAGGAAATGTACCGTACGTTTAACATGGGCATCGGCATGGTCATCATCGCTTCGAAAGCGGAAGCGGAGAAAATCAAGGCACATCTTGCATCGGCGGGAGAAGCGGTCTATGAGATAGGCTGCGTGAAGAAGGGCGGTCACGATGTCACCATCAAAGGCGGGGTCTTTCATGGCTGATACTGCAAGGGAAAGGCTTGGCATTCTCTGCTCCGGGCGCGGGACAGATCTCCAGTCTATCATCGACGCTGTAGGACGCGGTGAGATTGCAGCGGAAATCGCTGTCGTTCTCGCCGACAAGCCCGATGCCTATGCGCTCGAGCGCGCAAAAAAAGCGGGCATTAAGGCTGCCTTGGTCGACCGCAAGAAGTTTGATGAGCGTGAATCTTTTGAGGAAGCACTGATTCGGGAGCTTGAGGCAGCGGGCGTCACGCTCGTCGTTCTCGCTGGTTTTATGCGCATCCTCACGCCGCTCTTCGTGCGTCACTATGCCAATTGCATCATGAACATCCATCCGGCATTGCTTCCGAGTTTCCCAGGTGCGCATGCGCACAGGGATGTGCTCGCCTACGGTGTCAAGGTCAGCGGCTGTACCGTGCATTTTGTCGATGAGGGGACGGATTCCGGCCCCATCATTCTGCAGGCGGCAGTGCCTGTTCTTGACGATGACACAGAAGAGACGCTCGGCGCGCGCGTGCTGGAACAAGAGCACATTCTATACCCAAAAGCCATCCAGCTTTATTGTGAGGGTAAGCTCGAAGTCGACGGACGACATGTTAAAATTAAAAAATAAGAAGCATGGCAGCATGGCTAGAAAGTGAGTCAATTATGAAAATCAAGCGCGCACTTGTCAGCGTATCAGATAAAGACGGTGTCGTGGAGTTTGCAAAGAAACTCCACGAAGCGGGCGTTGAAATCATCTCCACCGGCGGCACGATGAAGGCGATCAAGGACGCGGGTATTCCCGTTACTTATGTCAGCGATGTCACGGGGTTTCCCGAGATCATGGACGGCCGCGTAAAGACGCTGAATCCGAAGATTCACGGCGGCATCCTCGCTGTGCGTGACAACCCGGCGCATGTAAAGGCGATGGAAGAACATGGCATCGGCGGCATCGACCTCGTTGCCGTCAATCTCTATCCCTTTAAAGAGACGATTGCAAAGCCGAATGTCACGCTCGCCGAAGCCATCGAGAATATTGATATCGGAGGTCCTGCCATGGTTCGCGCGGCGGCAAAGAACTTCAAGTTCGTCACTGTCGTCACGAACCCGGGGCGTTACGATGAGATCACAAAGCAGATTGCCGAAAAGGGCGCGGTCAGCAAGCGCACGCGCATGGAGCTTGCGCAGGAAGCCTTTGCGCATACAGCGGCTTACGATACGATGATTCAGGATTACCTGAAGAAACAGCTTGATAAATAACGATGCAACATAAGCGGCTTTGCCGCTTACCGTGTGTTTTTAGTCAGACAGCATGAAAGATAGGAGAAGCAGACATGAACATCCTCATACTTGGCTCCGGCGGACGTGAACACGCGCTTCTGTGGAAGCTCGCCCAGTCGCCGGAAGCGACGAAGCTTTACGCCGTCCCCGGCAATCCCGGCATGGCGGAACTTGCCGAGTGCGTCGCAGGCAGTATTGAGGATAATGCAGCGGTCGTCAAACTCGCGCAGGAAAAGAAGATCGATCTCGTCGTCGTCGGCCCCGAAGTTCCGCTGACGAATGGTGTCGTCGATGCACTGCGTGCTGCCGGCATCAAAGCGTTTGGCCCAACGAAGGCAGCTGCCGAGCTTGAGGGTTCGAAGTCTTTTTCTAAGGACATCATGAAGAAATACGGCATCCCGACGGCGAAGTATGAAGTCTTTACGGACGCAGACGCTGCACGCGCCTATATCGAAAAAGAGGGCGCTCCGATTGTCATCAAAGCCGACGGACTCGCCGCGGGAAAGGGCGTCATCGTTGCTGAGACAAAAGAACAGGCGCTGGATGCCGTTCATGAAATCATGGATGATGCCGCCTTTGGCAAGGCGGGCAGCCGTGTCGTCATCGAGGCGTTCATGGAGGGCGAGGAAGCGAGCCTTCTCGCCTTTACCGACGGCAAGACCATCCGCCCGATGGTTAGCTCTCAGGATCACAAGCGCGCCTACGACGGCGACAAGGGACCGAATACCGGCGGCATGGGGACTTACGCTCCCGCGCCCGTCATGACGAAGGACATGGTCGAGCAGGCGACAGAGAAGATCTTAAAGCCTATGATCGCCGCCATGGCAAAAGAAGGCCGTCCGTATCAGGGGTGTCTTTATGCTGGGCTTATGATCACGGAAGAAGGACCGAAGGTCGTCGAGTTCAACGCTCGCTTTGGCGATCCTGAGACGCAGGTTGTTCTTCCGCTTTTAAAGGGAGACCTTGTCAAGATCATGCAGGCTTGCGTTGACGGCACGCTGGATACAGCTGCCGTAGATTGGGAAGATGGCGCTGCCGTCTGCGTCGTCATGGCGAGCGGCGGATATCCGAAATCCTACAAGAAAGGCTATGCGATCGACGGTCTGAAAAAGGCCGAAAGCCTTGGTACCTTCGTCTTCCATGCGGGAACGGCGAAAAAAGACGGAAAGGTCGTGACGAGCGGCGGCCGCGTCCTCGGCGTTACAGCAAGGGGAGGCGGCATTAAGGAGGCCACAGAAAAGGCCTATAAGGGCGTAGAAGCCATCCGCTTTACGGATGAGTTTCACAGAAAAGACATTGCCCACCGCGCCCTCGAGCGGCTCTGAAATCGGCAGAAAAAGCCGGCTGTTCGGGTACAGAAGCACCATAGGAGGAAAACTTTGGAAGAGAAGATAGATCGTTACGAGCCGCAGGCGATTGAAAAAAAATGGCAGGAGAAGTGGGAGAAGGAAGCTGTCTACAAGACAGAAGCAGATCCTTCCCGGCCGAAGTATTATGCGCTTGAGATGTTCCCCTATCCATCCGGAAATCTGCATATGGGACACGTGCGCAATTATTCGATCGGCGACGTCATGGCGCGTTACAAGACGATGGAAGGCTTTAATGTACTTCATCCGATGGGCTTTGACTCCTTCGGCATGCCGGCGGAAAATGCAGCGATCAAGCATGGTGTTCGCCCGGGCAACTGGACACATGAAAACATCGCAAATATGGAAAAACAGCAGCGTGCGATGGGGCTTTCTTACGATTGGGATCGCGAGGTGAAGACCTGCGAGCCGGATTATTACAAGTGGACGCAGTGGCTGTTCGAGCTCTTCCATAAGCGCGGTCTTGCCTATAAGAAGGAAGCGAGCGTCAATTGGTGTGACACCTGCGGAACGGTTTTGGCAAATGAACAGGTCATCGATGGTAAGTGCTGGCGCTGCGACAATGAGGTGCATAAGAAAGATCTTTCGCAGTGGTTCTTGAAGATTACGGATTACGCTGACCAGCTTTTGAAAGACCTCGAGCTTCTAAAGGGCTGGCCGGAGCGCGTCAAGACGATGCAGACGAATTGGATCGGGCGCAGCGAAGGTCTTGAACTGACCTTTGAAGTGCCGGAAATGGGTGAAAAGCTCGCTGTCTACACGACGCGCCCCGATACGGCCTATGGCATCACGTTCGTCGCGCTTGCCGCTGAGCATCCGCTTGTCGAAAAGATCATTAAAGATAGCCCGAAAGCAGCGGAAATCAAAGCATTCTGCGATAAGACACGCAATCAGAATGACATTGAGCGCACGTCAAGCGAGTCCGAAAAAGAGGGCATTGCAACGGGCGTTTATGCGATAAATCCATTCAACGGCAACAAGGCAGAGCTTTGGGTGACGAACTATGTCCTCGCCGAGTACGGCACGGGGGCGGTTATGGGGGTGCCGTCGGAAGATGCGCGCGACTGGATGTTTGCAAAGAAGTACGATATCCCCATCATCCTGACGCTTCAGCCAAAGGGAACCGAGCTGAAGCTTGAGGAAATGACAGAACCCTATACGGATAAAGACGGCATTCTCGTCAATTCTGCTGAATTTACCGGCATGGATATACACAAGGCAATGTCCGCCATCATGGACAAGGCAGAAAACGAGGGCTTCGGCAAGCGCCGCGTGAACTACCGTCTGCGCGACTGGCTGATTTCGCGCCAGCGCTACTGGGGCGCGCCGATCCCCGTCATCAACTGCCCGCATTGCGGCGAAGTGCTCGTGCCGGAGGAAGATTTGCCGGTTAAATTGCCGGAAAATGTTTCGTTTGACCAAGGTGCGGTCTCTCCGCTTGCACAGTGTGAAGCGTTTGTGAACTGCAAGTGCCCAAAGTGCGGCGCGGATGCCAAGCGTGAGACGGACACGATGGATACGTTCATCTGCTCCTCTTGGTACTATCTCCGCTACACCGACCCGAAGAACGAAAAGATGCCGTTCGCCAAAGACAAAGTCAACTACTGGGCGCCGGTCGATCAGTACATCGGCGGCATCGAACACGCCATTTTGCACCTGCTCTATTCGCGCTTCTTTACAAAGGTGCTGCACGATGCTGGGCTGGTCGATTTTACTGAACCATTCCATAATCTTCTGACGCAGGGCATGGTGCTGAAAGACGGCTCGAAGATGAGCAAGTCGAAGGGAAATGTCGTCTCGCCGGAAGAGATCATCGGCAAGTACGGTGCAGATACGGCTCGCCTCTTCATCCTCTTCGCAGCTCCGGTTGACCGCGACCTCGATTGGAGCGATCAGGGCGTTGAGGGCGCTTATCGTTTCCTCGGACGCGTCTGGCGCATCCTGTTGCATTTTGAAGATGCCGTTAAGGCAGGCGGCACGATGGAGCCGGGTTCGCTTACGCCAGAGGAAAAGGACTTTCGCCGCATCCTCCACACGACGATAAAGAAAGTCACGGAAGATGTGCGCGACCGCTTCATGTTCAATACGGCAGTTTCATCGGTCATGGAGCTCGTCAATGCGCTTTACCAGTTCCAAGACCGCACGATAAGCGGCGCGTTGGTGCGGGAGACGGCAGAAAACCTGTTGAAGCTCCTCGCGCCCTTTGCCCCACATATCACAGAGGAACTTTGGCATCGGCTCTTTCCGAATGCCGGCAGCGTTCATCAGGCACGCTGGCCACAGTATGACGAAGCTGCGCTCGTGCAGGATGAAATCGAGATTGTCCTCCAGATTAATGGCAAGGTTCGCGGCCGCGTCACCATTCCTGCGGAAGCTGACCGCAAGGCGATGGAAGAAGCTGTCATGGCACTTCCGAAGGCAAAGCAGTTCATCGAGGGCAAGATGGTCGTCAAGGTCATCTGTGTGCCGAAAAAGTTGGTCAATATTGTCGTGAAATAAAGGGGGATTAGTGCCTTACCGCTGTGAACGTTTGCGTTTGCAGCAAAGAGATGAACGTATAGAGATTTAGGGGAAAGCGTCCTTGTGTAGCGTTTTCCTCTTTTCTGAAAGGAGAGTTGGCATGGAAAAAGCGACAGTCGTTGTGGTCGGCGGTGGCGCGACTGGGGTCGGTATTTTGCGTGACCTCGCAATGCGCGGCGTGGATACCCTGCTCATCGAGAAGGGTGACCTCGTCAACGGCGCAAGCTCCCGTTACCATGGTCTTCTGCACAGCGGCGGACGCTATGCAGTGAAGGATCAGGAAGCGGCGAAGGAGTGTATCGAAGAGAATACGATTCTTCGCAGGATCGGAAAATCCTGCGTCGAGCCCTGCGGCGGCATGTTCGTTCGTCTTGACAAGGACGATGCAGACTATGAGGATCTGTGGGTCGAGGGCTGTAAGGCGAGCGGTATTGAGGCAAAGCAGATCTCTCTTGAAGAGGCGTTTGCCCTCGAGCCCCGTCTCTCGCATCATGTCGTCAGCGCTTATCTCGTGCCGGATGCTGCAATCGATGGCTTTCGCATGTCTTGGCAGAATGTCGAGAGTGCGAAGCGTTACGGCGGCCGCGCTATGACGTACACAGAGCTTGTCGGCATTCATAAAGAAAGCGGCAGGGTCAAGGGCATCCGTGTGCGAAATGCCTTTACAGGTGAAGAGAGCGACATTGCGTGTGAGATTCTCGTCAATGCCGCAGGCGGCTGGGCTGGACAGGTGGCAAAAATCGCGGGACTTGAGGTCGGTGTACAGCCGGACAAGGGCACGCTGCTTGCGTTCAATCAGCGCATTACCAACCACGTCGTGAATCGCCTGCATAAGTCGAGCGACGGGGATATCTTCGTTCCACACGGCTCAATTACGATTCTCGGCACGACGTCAATGAGCGTTCCGAGTGCAGAAGATACGCATACCTCGCGCGATGAGGTGGAAAAATTGCTTTCCATCGGCGAGGAGACCTTCGAAAATCTTCGAAGCTACCGACTGCTTCGTTCATTTGCAGGCTCGCGTCCGCTCTATATGCCGCCGGGCGGCGCATCTGGGCGCGGGGCGAGCCGCGGGTTCGCAGTCGTTGATCACGAGGCGCAGGATGGGCTTTCCGGTATGTTTACGATTGTCGGCGGCAAGTTCACGACGTATCGTTTGATGGCAGAGCGCATGGCGGACGATGTCTGCCGAAAGCTCGGCAACACGAAGCCCTGCCGCACGGCAGAAGAACCGCTGGTCGAGGAAGTCTCACAGGAGGAGCGGCAGCGGGCAAAGCGATTCTTCCCTTCTTTTGGTACGGATTTGGCAGCGACGCGCTTGGGACCTGAGCGCTTTCATCGCGTGGTGGAAGTCTTGGAGAAAAATCCCGAGAAGCGTGAGCTGGTCTGTGAGTGCGAAAACGTCACGCGCGCAGAAGCAGAGGAAATCGCAAGGGAACCGACGAGCTACATCGTGAACGATGTCCGCCGCCGCACGCGTATCGGCATGGGAACCTGTCAGGGGAATTTTTGTGCTCTTCGCGCAGCCAGCGTCTTTGCAGAAGCCGGCCACCAAGAGATGGCGAAAGACAGCCTGGGACAGATGCAAAAGTTTTTAGAGGGTCGTTGGAAGGGCGTGCGTCCTGTCCTCATGGGGCGTACGATTCGCGAGACGGAGATGACGCGCGGCATTTATGAGCTCGTCATGAATATCAACGGAGGTAATAAAGCGTGATTCGTTCAGACGTCCTCGTCATCGGCGCAGGACTATCCGGTCTTATGGCAGCTTATGTGTCTGCTAAGAGGGGCAAGCGCGTGACGCTTCTAACCTACGGTGAAGGAACACTTACGGTCAACAGCGGCGTCATTGATTTCCTTGGCTACGACAGTGCACATAGGCGCGTCCTGAATCCGAAGGAGGCCATCGGACGCCTTCCTGCAGAGCATCCCTATTATAAGATCGGCAGCAAAGCCTTGGGAGAAGCAGCAGACTGCTTTAAGGAACTCGTCAGCCGTTACGGGATGCCCTATGTCGGCTCGCTTGACAAAAATCAGATGGTCATCACAGCGGTCGGTACGGAAAAGCCTACGGGACTTGCGCCAAAAATGCTTGCAGCTGGAGAAGTACTGCCCGGCAAAAAGCGCATCGTCGTCGTTAGAGTCCGCGGGCTTAAGGATTTCTACGGCGAAATTATGGTGGAGAATCTAAAGAAGACGCTCGGTGAAAAACTGATCTATGAGAGCATCGAGATCGAGACGAATCTTGCGGACGGACGCGATTTCACGACGCAAGATGTCGCACGCTGGCTCGATGCGCCGGAGGGGCGTCAGAGCTTTGTCGCGCAGCTTGGAACGGTGAAGAAAGACGGCAGTACACTGATCGTCGTGCCGCAGATTCTCGGCACGTTCGGTACAAGCGCCTATCAAGAGCTTTGCGCAGAATTGACAGCAGACCTTGTGGAGACGACCTGTCTTCCGCCTTCCGTCAACGGCATGCGCCTTCAGCGCATCTTTCTCGATGAGCTCCGTGTTCTCGGCGTCGACATCGTCGGTAACTCGAAGGCGATTCGTGCGGCGTTTGACGGCAAGAGAGCTTCTGCTGTCATAGCAAAGACAGTCTCGAACGAACGCCTATATTATGCAGATAAGTTTATTCTTGCGACCGGTGGCTTTTATAGCGGGGGCATCACGATGCGTGATTTTGAGCAGCCGAAAGAAATGGTCTTCGGTCTTCCCGTGGCATTTACTGCGGGAGAGAAGAACTGGTCGAATGCGGAACTTTTCAGCGATCGTCCGCAGGGCTTTGCAAAGGCCGGCATTCGGGTTGATGATTCGCTGCGTCCGGCAGACAGCGCAGGCGCTGCACTTTTTGAAAACATCTATGTCGTCGGGCGGAATCTCGCGGGCTATGATTTCTGCTTCGAGCATTCCGGAAACGGCGTTGCCATCGGTTCGGCTTATAAAGCCGCGTGTATGTGAGGGGGCAGGAACGAATGAGTGAGAAAATAGACGAAGAAGAGCGCGCAATCTACAGCGGTGATCACTGTATCTCATGTACGTCCTGCATGGCGACTTGTCCAGTGATGGAAGCCACACAGGAATACCGCGGACCAAAGCTCGTTGCGCCTGCACACGGACGCATGCACTTTGCCGAAAGTGATACCGAGCGCAGCCTGGACTTTTGCTCAAACTGCAAGACGTGTGACAGGAGCTGCCCTTCGGGCGTCGCGGTCTCGACGATGAACATGCTTCAGCGCGGCGCATATTATCGCACGCACAAGCACAGCAGCCGTGACGATATGATCGCACATCCGGAGCGCATGGCAAGCCTTGTCTCTGCCCTGCCGTTCGGTGCGGCGTTTGCGAACTTCGGCATGGCGGTCGGCAAGAAGCTCGGCATCTTTTCACACCTCGGTCTTGCCGGCGAACGCGAAATGCCAAAGTATGCCGCAAAGACCTTCCTCCAGCGCTTCAAGAACATGCATCAGCCGGCATCCGATAAGAAGGTCGTCTTCTTTGCCGGTTGTTCGGTGAACTACAATACGCCGGAGATTGGCGAAGCTTTCGTCAAGGTCATGAATAAGAATGGCTACGAAGTGCTCGTGGATCCTGCGTTCAACTGCTGCGGATCGCCGCTTGTCGTCACGGGCTATTTGGATGAGGCGCGGGAACATGCGGACAACAATGTGGCGCGTATCCTTTCCTGGAAGGAGCAGGGCGTGCCGGTCATTTCCTGCTGCACGAGCTGCTCTTTGATGCTGCGCGCAGAATATGCGGAGCTTTTTGGCGAAAAGGATATGGAAGCGGCGGGAGAAAATGTCTACGATTCCTTTGAATTCCTCGAACTCCTCGATGCAAAGGGCGAGCTTTCGACGGATTTTTGTGAGGACAGAGAAAGTTTCATGTACCACCAGCCTTGTCATTTGAAGACAGCGGGCATCGGTACGCCGGTCGTGTCCGTCCTTCGCCATGTGCCGGGGATGGACGTCGAACTAGCAGATGCCGGCTGCTGCGGCATCTCCGGCAACTACGGTTTCCGAAAGGAACGCTACGACATCTCGATGAAGGTCGGCGAAAAGCTCTTTAAGCGTTTAACAGAAAAACGTCTGGACGGTGTGATTTCAGACTGTCCAACCTGCCGTCAGCAGATCGAGCATGGAACGCACATTCACCCCGTGCATCCGATCGAGCTCCTCGCCCGCGCTTATCAATAAATGTATCTAAGGTTATAAAGTTTTCCCAGCAGCTTTCTTCTTTTAAGGAAGCCCGCGTTCCTCCAGGGGGAGGATACGGCGGAGATTTGTCGTATTATTTTATATTTTCTTTAAGAAAGAGGGATGGATATGGCTAAGGGATATGTCATGGCGCTTGACGCTGGAACAACCTCGAACCGCGCGATCATCTTCGATCACGAATCCAAGATTGTCAGCGTTGCACAGCAGGAGTTCACGCAGATCTTTCCGCAGCCGGGTTGGGTTGAGCACGACGCAGAAGAGATCTGGAGCACGATGCTCATCGTCATGAAGGAAGCTCTCGCGCAATCCGGTCTTACGGCAGGGGACATCGCTGCGCTCGGCATTACGAACCAGCGTGAAACGACGGTCGTCTGGGAGCGGAGGTCAGGGCGTCCGATCTGCAATGCGATCGTCTGGCAGTCTCGTCAGACCGCCCCGATTGCCGAGGATTTGAAAAAGCAGGGATTGACGGAAAGAGTGCAGGAAAAGACCGGTCTTTTGATCGATGCGTATTTTTCTGCAACAAAGATCCGCTGGATTCTCGATCACGTTGAGGGAGCGCAGCAGCGCGCGGAAAAGGGTGAGCTCATCTTCGGTACGATCGATACATGGCTTATTTGGAAACTGACGGGCGGCAAGGCACATGTGACAGATTACTCCAATGCCTCGCGCACGATGTTGTTTAACATCAATACGCTCACATGGGATGAGGAGCTTCTTGCGATGCTCAATATTCCGAAGGCGATGCTGCCGGACGTCAAGCCGTCTTCTCATGTTTACGGCGAGACGACCTCGATGCTCCTCGGCGCGCCAATTCCCGTGTCAGGGGCAGCAGGCGATCAGCAGTGTGCACTTTTCGGACAGAACTGCTTCAAGCCGGGCATGGCAAAGAACACCTACGGCACGGGCTGCTTCCTCCTGATGAATACAGGCACGGAGCGCAAGCACTCGAAGAACGGCCTGGTCACGACGATTGCCTGGGGCATTGGCGATACGGTCGAGTATGCGCTCGAAGGTTCGATCTTCGTCGCAGGTTCAGCGATTCAGTGGCTGCGCGATGGCATTCGCTTGGTCGATTCTGCACCGGATTCCGAATGGATTGCAAAGAAGGTCAAAGATACGGGCGGCGTTTACATTGTTCCGGCATTTGTCGGCCTTGGTGCGCCGTATTGGGATATGGACGCACGCGGCATGATCATCGGCATCACGCGCGGTACGAAGAAGGCGCATCTCGTCCGTGCGACGCTTGAATCGCTCGCCTATCAGACGAAGGATGTGCTTGATGCGATGGAGGCAGATTCCGGAACAAAGCTTCAGTCTCTCAAAGTCGATGGCGGCGCTTGTGCCAACAATCTCTTGATGCAGTTCCAAGCCGATATTCTCAATTGTTCGGTCGATCGTCCACAGACGATTGAGACGACGGCACTCGGCGCGGCGTATTTTGCAGGTCTTGCCGTCGGCTTCTGGCATTCGAAGGAAGACCTTGAAAACAGCTGGCAGCTTGACACCCGCTTTGAACCTTCGATGGAACTTGACGATGCAGCAAAGCTTTACAAGGGATGGCAAAAGGCCGTCCGTCACGCGATGCATTGGATGGCAGACGAAGACTGAACATCTCGCGTATGAAAGGGAAAGGTCGTGTTTCACATGGATAATCTCATCGGTGAATTTTTCGGGACGGCTGTCCTCATTGTCTTCGGCAGCGGTGTCTGCGCGACATGCTCACTGGAAAAATCCAAAGGTCAGGGCGGCGGCTGGATCTGCATTGCCTTTGGCTGGGGGTTTGCCGTAACGCTCGGCGTCTATGTCGCAATCTCTCTCGGCGCGCCGCAGGGGGATCTAAACCCTGCCGTCACCTTTGGTAAGATGTTCGCAGGTGTCTATACCTTCCAACAGTTTATTGCGACGTCTATTGCGCAGCTCCTCGGCGGTATCCTCGGCGGCATCATCGTCTGGCTCGCCTATCTCCCGCATTGGAGAGTGACAAAGAGCCCGGCAACTAAGCGCGGCGTCTTCTGCACTGCGCCTGCTATTCGCAACTATCCGCTGAATTTTATCTGCGAGTTCATCGCCACGTTCTTTCTGCTCTTCTGCATCTGGGCGATGTTTGCCAAGGCAAACGGGCCTTTCATGCCGGGATATGGTCCATATATCGTCGGCATCCTCATCGTCGCTCTCGGCCTCTCGCTCGGTGGTCCGACAGGATATGCGATGAACCCTGCCAGAGACCTTGGCCCGCGCATTGCACATGCCATCTGCCCGATTGCAGGCAAAGGCGGCAGTGATTGGGGCTATGCTTGGGTTCCTGTCGTAGCTCCGCTCGCAGGTGCAGCGGCATCTTATTTTGTCGCACACAGCCTGCTCGGTATCCTTTAAAGCCTGCCGGAGATCGTGCAATAACTTGCTGAATTTCCGATAAAGGTAGGTCCATATAGATCCTTCCATTCATCCGGATCCATGGGGTGAATGGAAGTTTTTCTATGTCAAACGAAAAATTTTTATCCTATGCTGTAAGCGACTGATGTCAAAAGCATTACGCGCCATGCAGCAGACAATCGTGAAATCGATGGAGAAAATCATGCTGTCCTTTTTACTCATACTCATCCTTGTACTCCTGCTGATGGCGCTGCTTGCGATTTTTTCTCTGCGCTATCTTTTTTCAGGACGGCGGCTTAAGCATGCACGCTTCAGTATCCTTGTGTTTGATGTTGGTTGTGTCCTGCTCTTATTCACCTGCGGGATGAAAGAGGCGCGCGTAACAGAGAGCGTTGCCGTCGTCTTTATGGCAGAATTGTTTTTCTCACTCTTTGCTTTCATGGCAGTGTTGGCTCGCTGGCTTTATCGAAAGATGATGCGCGTTCCCTACGATCCAGAGCGCAGGCGCCTGTTGAAAAAAGCCGCGGTTTATCCGGCGGCAGCGATGGGGCTGTCTCTTTACGGCGCCGAGGTCGAACGACTCCACCAGGTCGAGCGAAGGTTTCGTATTCCTGTAGTAGGTTTAAAGGATGAGGCAGCCATGACGCTCGCACAGTTTAGCGACATCCACCTTGGAAACTTTTTCTCACTTTCGATGCTCGATGCCCTCATCGTACAGACAGCGGCTAGTGCGCCTGACCTCCTCGTCATCACGGGCGATCTCTTTGATGACGTGGATAAGAATGCTCAGGCGGCGGAGATTCTTGAGCAGCATGTCGATGATTTTCCGCTCGGCATCGCATTTATCATGGGCAATCACGAATATCTTCGCGATGCGCCCAGGACACTTTCATATCTTGCCAAGACGCGGGTGCGCGTTCTCTTAGACGATGCTGTGGAGATTGCTGGCGGGCTCTATCTGGCAGGCGCAGATTATCCAGTGGATCGCGCCCATTTTGACGAGATGCGCCGCGCACATGCAGAAAAGGCGATGGCGAAGGTGCCGGTGGGGGCGCCTTTCATCCTGCTCGGTCACCATCCAGAATTCATCGACGACGGTGCGGCGCATGGCGCGGCGCTCACGCTGACCGGTCATACGCATGGCAGTCAGTTCGGCATCTTGGGGCTTCCGCTTTTTCCCGTTTTTAAATACACACGCGGCATGGTGAAAGTTGGGGATTCTACAGGTTATGTGCACTCTGGCAACGGAAGTTGGTTTCCGCTTCGCATCGGCTGCCCGCCGGAAATTGCATTTTTCAAGCTCGAGCCCAAGAAGAGTTAGTATCGGATTTTTTGTGGGAAAAGAATTAGAAAAATTGCGATAAAACTGGACGATTTGTGTCGAATATGATAGAATAAACAAGTCATTATGTTGTTTTTTTTACGAGGTGAAAGCTATGGTAACATTCTTGATTGCACTGGCTATTCTTATTGTCGGCTACATTATCTACGGCAAGATCGTAGAAAATGTCTTCGGACCGACGGATAAGCCTACGCCAGCAGTTGCTATGACGGATGGAGTGGACTATGTTCCTCTTCCAACATGGAAGGTCTTTATGATTCAGCTCCTAAACATCGCGGGCTTAGGACCGATTTTCGGTGCCTTAGGCGGTGCGCTCTGGGGGCCTTCGGTTTACCTTTGGATTGTCTTCGGTACGATTTTTGCTGGCAGCGTTCATGATTATCTGACCGGGATGATCTCAGTCCGTGAAGATGGCAAGAGCATCTCGGAGATTGTCGGACATTATATGGGCCCGATGATGCTCCTCATCATGCGCGTTTTCTCGGTCGTTCTGCTTGTTCTCGTCGGTACTGTTTTCATGACGGGACCTGCGGGACTTCTTGCAAAGCTGACAGGCTATGCAGTCACGCCGATTCTCATCTGTGTTCTCATCTATTACTTCCTTGCAACGCTCCTGCCGATCGATATGATCATCGCTCGCTTTTATCCCATTTTCGGCGCTTGTCTCATCATCATGGCGCTCGGTATCATGGGCGGTATGCTCTTCGGGGTCGGCGGGCATGTGATGCCGGAGATGGATTTTTCCAACATGAACATGCACCCGAAAGGGTATGAGATGCCGATCTGGCCGCTCATGTTCATCACGGTTGCCTGCGGCGCCGTTTCTGGCTTTCATGCAACGCAGTCGCCCATCATGGCGCGCTGCTTGAAGAGCGAGCGTCTCGGCCGTCCGGTCTTTTACGGAGCGATGGTTTCAGAAGGCATCATTGCGCTCATCTGGGCGGCGGCCGGCGTCACTTTTTATGATGGTACGTCTGGTCTTGGCACGGCGCTGACGGCCGGTGGTCCGGGGTCGGTCGTCTATGATATCTGTGTCGGCTTCATGGGCGGTTCGGACAGCATGATGGGATACATCGGTGCCATCCTTGCTATGCTGGGCGTCGTTGCCTGTCCGCTTACGTCCGGTGACACGGCATTCCGCAGTGCACGTCTGACACTCGCGGACTGGATGGATGTTAAACAGTCGCTTGCGGTAAAGCGCCTGCTCTTCGCCGTCCCGCTTCTCGCAGTCGGTGGCATCCTTTCGCAGATGAACTTTGAAATTATCTGGCGTTACTTCTCTTGGACGAATCAAACGCTCGCGATGATCGCCCTTTGGACGGGGGCGACCTATCTCTATCGTCACAATCCGCATTCACTTTCCTTCCTGATACCGGGCATTCCTGCCGTCTTTATGTCGGCTGTCACTTCAACCTATATTCTGCAGGCAAAGGAAGGTCTGGAGCTTTCAACGAGCATTACCTATCCGATCGGCATCATCTTTGCCATCCTCTGTGCGATCCTATTTGCTCGTCATACCTTTTTGAAGAAAAAGGCTGGGTATTGAGCACGTAGCACAGTTTAGCTGTGGTTAAAAGCAAGAGATTAAAAGTTATCATAAATGCTATGGGAATCTATGACTGCCATAGCATTTATTTTTATGCAAAAATAAAATATCTGTTTTGAATGTACACAATATATTTGAAAATTTGACAGATTCTTTTATCGTGTGATATACTACATGTTTATTTTTTTTAGGAACTATGTTATAATATGCTAAAAATGTTGTATATAAATGATATAAATGGAAAGAAGGTATATCTATTGCTACAGATAGGAGATCGTGTCGTATATCCGATGCATGGTGCCGGTATGATTGCTGGTATTGAGGAATGCGAAGTGTTGGGTGAAGATAGGTCGTATTATGTGATTCAGATGCCGGTCGGGAACATGCGCATGATGGTTCCGACGGATAATGTGGATATCGTCGGCATCCGAGATGTTATCCCAGAGAGCAGGGTAAAAGATGTCGAGCATGTGCTGACAGAAAAGCCACAGCGTGTCATCGGCAGCTGGAACAAGCGCTTCCATGCAAATCTCGAGCGCATGAAGAGCGGTGATATCTGCGATGTCGCCGCTGTTGCGCGAGACCTTATCCTACAGGATCGCAAGCGCCGTGTTTCGAGCGGCGAGAGAAGGCTTCTCGACCTTGCAAAGCAGATTCTTGTCAGCGAGCTCGTCTATGCTTGCGACAAGAGCCCGGAAGAAATAGAAAGTTGGCTGGAGACGACGCTTGATGAAAATCGCCATGCACAGCATTGACGCTGAAAATCCAAGCAAGGAGTGTTTCCTCGCTTGGATTTTTTTGTAAAGCGTCGTTCAGCCGTTTTTCCTGCTGACAGATGTATCGTTTTGGCAAGAGGTTAGAGAAAGTTTTCACGTATATCTTAAGGAGGTGAAAGTTTATGTTAGAGAAATTTTTACGTTTTTTCTTTACGATGTTCTTTGCTGTCGCAGGCAGTGCGCTTTTAAACCTTGCCAGCCCTGTGTTTACGCTCTTCATCAGCACGGAAATCCTTCGCGTTGACATGGGGATTTTCAAGCTGACGGCGGCTAGTCTGCTCTGTATTCTCATCGGCGCGATTCTCGGTGGACTTATCGGTTTCTTTCTCTCGCCTTTTCTGACGCGGCGTATCAAGCGCTTGGCAGAGTGGACAGAGCGCCAATTGGCCAAGATGCCGATTTCAGATGTCATTGCAGGAGCCGTCGGCCTTGCTATCGGACTTATTCTTGCAAATCTACTCAGCTATTCTATCGCAAAGATTCCTATCGTTGGCGATTATATTCCCGTCATCGTCAGCATCGTCTTCGGCTATCTCGGTATCTACATTACGATTCGAAAGCGCGAAGAACTGACGAGCACATTCTCTTTTCTGCCGCGTTTGGCAAGGGAGCTCGCTCGCCTTCGCGAGACGCGCACCAATGGTTCAGCATCGGACAAAGCTGAAAAGCCAATGGTAGGCGCCACTGCTGTAAGAGAGGCTCCGGTCAAACTCCTCGACACGAGCGCCATCATCGACGGGCGCATTGCGGATGTTTTAAAGACGGGCTTCCTTGAAGGAACTCTGGTGACGCCGGTCTTTGTCTTGGAAGAGCTTCAGCACATTGCAGATTCTCCCAATCCTTTGAAGCGCACGCGCGGACGGCGCGGGCTGGATATTCTCGCGCACATTCGCAGGGATAAGCTCTGTAAGGTCGTTATCGAGTCCAAGGATTTTGAGGATATTCAGGAAGTCGATTCAAAGCTCGTCGCCCTTGCGCGCGAGATGGGCGGCAAGATATTGACGACGGACTTCAACCTCAATAAGGTCGCTCAGCTTCGCGGCGTCGAAGTCCTGAATATCAATGAGCTTGCAAACGCCGTAAAGCCCGTTGTCATTCCTGGGGAAAAGATGGAAGTCGCGGTTGTCAAGCCCGGAAAGGAGGCGGGGCAGGGGCTTGCCTATCTCGATGACGGCACGATGATCGTCGTTGAGGACGGCAGTCGCTATATGAACGAGACGATTGTCGTCGAAGTGACGTCCGCCTTACAGACGGCAGCAGGACGCATGATCTTTGCAAAGCCGGTCTGAATAGCGGTCGTATGGATGCTGTATTAAAAATCAAAAAGAGAAAGGTCTGATCTTATGGAAATGCTGTTGGGTTTCATCGTTCTGATCCTCTGTCTTCTGGTTGGTGTACGACATGGCGGTCTCGGTCTTGCTGCTGTCAGCGGCATCGGCCTCGTCATCTTTACCTTTGTCTTTGGCTATAAGCCGGGCAAACCACCGATCGACGTCATGCTCATCATCCTTGCGGTCGTCACCTGCGCGGGCTTCTTGCAGACGTCTGGGGGTCTCACTGTCATGCTGAAGTATGCAGAGAAGTTTCTTCGCAGCAATCCGAAGCACGTTACGATTTTTGCGCCGCTGACGACCTGGTTTCTGACCGTTCTCTGCGGCACAGGGCACGTTGTCTATACGATGTTCCCGATTATCTACGATATTGCGATTAAGGAAAACATTCGTCCGGAACGCCCGATGGCAGTGGCTTCTGTTGCCTCACAGATGGGTATCTGCGGTTCACCGGTTTCTGTCGCCGTCGTTTCCATCGTCGCCTTTCTTGTCTCGGCCGGCTATGACTACAATGTCCTGCAGGTTCTCATGGTCTCGATTCCTGCGACGTTTTCCGGCGTTCTCGTCGCCGCCCTTTGGAGCTATCGCCGCGGCAAGGATTTAGAGAAAGACCCGCGTTTTCAGGCGTTCATCAAAGACCCTGAGAATAAGAGCTACGTCTATGGTGATACGGAATCCCTCGTCGATAAAGACCTTCCGAAGACATTCTACCGCGCGATGTATATCTTTCTTGCCGGTATCCTCATCATCGCCGTTCTCGGCAATGTACCGGCGCTGCTGCCGCATTTTTCCGATGCAAGCGGTGCGGCAAAGCCGATTTCGATGGTTCTTGTCATCCAGATGGTTATGCTCTGCGTCGCGTCGGCGATCCTTCTCTCCTGTGGTGTAAAGGCAAAGGATGTCGGCGACAGTAAGGTCTTTCGCTCCGGCATCGTCGCTCTCGTCTCGGTCTATGGCGTTGCTTGGATGGCGGATACTTACTTTGCCAATCACATGGTATTTTTAAAAGAAGCGCTCGGCAATGCCGTCATGCAGTATCCGTGGGCATATGCTGTCATCGCCTTCATCACTTCAAAGCTCGTCAACTCGCAGGGGGCGGCGATTGCTATCGTCGTTCCGATGGCGCTGAATGTCGGTCTTGACCCTGTGCTTGTCCTCTCTTTTATTTCTGCCTGCTACGGTTATTTCTTCCTGCCGACCTACCCGTCGGATCTTGCCTGCATCGGCTTTGACCGCTCTGGTACGACGCGTATAGGAAAGTTCATCCTGAACCACAGCTTCATGATTCCCGGTCTTATCGGTGTCGTCACCGGCTGCTGCGTCGGCTATGTCGTTGCACATCTCGTGCTGTGATATTGTGATGTAGGAATAATACCAAAGCACAAAAGAGCAGCAATTCATTCCTTGCTGCTCTTTTTATGTAATTGACGCACGAAAAAAGCTCATCACAAAGGATGAGCTTTTTATATCTTTTGCTGTTGGTGCAGCTTTACCCTCAGAGTCGAGCCGTGATTGCGGCGGTCAGACCAAAGATGATGCCGGGAAGGTTAGCGAGAACGAGCGGCCATTCGCGATGCTCGCGGAAGAAACCGTATCCAACCCACATCGTGCAGTTGATGAACGCGACAAACGGCTGAATCCAATCTCCCTGATGCCCCGATAGGTTTCCCATGATTTGGGGGATATAAGAGACGTACATACAGATGGAAAGACCAGAGGCAATCACGCCGACGATACTCATCTTGTTTTGTGCAGCCTTTTTTCCAAGGTGTACGGCTTCCTTTTCAAGGTGTTCCGCTTCGGCTTTAGCCTTTTTCAGTGTACTCATAAGGTATTTTCCTTTCTAACACAGGTTGACTATAAACCAGCACCTTTTCAATCTTGGTATGTCAATTTCTATTATAATTCGCCTTCGGCAATGCGTCCGAGAGTTTCCTTGGATGGAATGAAGAACAGCTGTCCTTTTTCTGCGGTCGAGTACTCGAGCAGGCGGTCGTCCTGTGTGAACATATTGATGACCATCTGCCGCGTCACATCCCAATGGCGTGCATAGCCGATGAAATAGGTACCGCGCACGCCTTCCCCAGGATTGGCAAAGACGACGTTCATCCGTACGATCTTATGCTCCTCTTCGTCACGGTTGTCCTGTGCGATGATATTGTGTGCGCGCGGATCTTTTTCTTCGTTTGAAAGTTCAAGGTCGCTGTACTTCCTGCGGCCGATATATTTCTCCTGCACCTCTGTCGGAAGTGCCCGCCATGCATCGAGGTCGTGGACATACTTTTGTGCGAAGGCATAGGAGCCATTGATGAACTCTGGATCCTCTTCGCCGATGATCGCCCACTCCTTTGCCTCTTCGCCGACGGGATTCTCTGTGCCGTCAATGAAGTCGATAATCGCACGTCCTTCGTGATAGTGAAAGCCGTGTGTCTCATCGACTACGTCTACGATAGGACGCAAAAAGCCCATGATCTGATCGACGACGAGATAGCTCGTTGCTGCCTGTTCCGCCCGCACATGAAGAAAGAGATCCGCCGGCGTCGCGGGAGCCGTATGATGTACACCGTTTACGCCCTTGAAGTCTTCGAGTTCCTTCGGTTTTTTTGCCTTCGGAAAGAGGTATTCCCATGCGCGATTGCTGAATCCGAACGAGAGTTTCACCGTCTCCGGTGCGACGCGGATGTTCATCGAGCGCTGAATCGCCTGCATCCGATCTGCTATATCGGCGATGATTTCCCGCTCTTTTTCAACGTTCTCGCGCTTCAGTGAAAGCATGACGAAGATGACGCTTTCTCCTGCATCTTTAAATACATCCTGCGCCAGATTTGCATTGACATTCATAGATCTCCCTCCTTATAGAATATAACTTCCAAATTTTAATTTTATTATAAGATATTTAAAATGTTTGGGAATTTCTCATTGCAGAAAATATTCTCTTAAATTTGACAACGATATTATAATTTGATACAATTTTATATGTGTATTTTTTACAAGGAGGTAATTTTATGAACAAAAAGAAAATTAACACTATTGTTGGTTCAATTGGAGCATTTATTGGGGTTTTTGTGTTTATAACTTATATTCCTCAAATTATTGCTAATTTAGGAGGAGAAAAAGCTCAACCTTGGCAACCTCTTACAGCTTCGATTTCTTGTCTAATTTGGGTTATTTACGGATGGACTAAAGAACCTAAAAAAGATTTTATTCTTATCGTTCCAAATTTAGCTGGTGTAATATTAGGATTTTTAACTTTTATTACAGCTTTATAAATTTTTATTTATAAAAAATGAAATTTACTATTAAATATTTTTATTATACTTTTATTTAAAAGCAAAAAGAGGTTTTATGCCTCTTTTTTTATTTTATCAGAAATTTTTATTTATTTTTTCTAGTATATAAGCAAAAAATATGTTATTTTGGAAAGTTTTTCTAGTATAAGTTGAAAAACTTTTTAATTTAGGATATAATTTCTTGTATATATTAATATAGGTGGTGATAAAATGATAAAAAGAGAGCAATATTTAAAAGAAATTAGAAAATTTATGGATAAGCCGATAATAAAAGTTATTACTGGTATGCGTAGAAGCGGGAAATCTATGATTTTAAAATTAATATCTAAAGAACTTGAAGAAAAGGGAATTAATAAAGAGAATATTATTTTTATTAATTTTGAGTCTTTAATGTTCGCCGAATTTGCAAATTTTCAAAAATTATATAGTTATATTATTGAAAAATCAAAAAATTTAGCTGGTAAAATTTATATTTTACTCGATGAAATTCAAGAAGTTGCTTCTTGGGAAAAAGTGATAAATTCATTGCTAGTTGACTTAGATTGTGATATTTATATCACTGGTTCGAATGCTAATTTATTATCTTCGGAATTGGCTACCTACATTGCAGGAAGATATGTTGAAATAAAGGTTTTTCCTTTATCTTTTAAAGAATTTATAGATTTTTCCAAAATTCAAAATCCAGAAAAAATTTACAGCAATGAAGAATATTTTGAAAAATATTTGCAATTTGGAGGTTTACCTGCCATCCACAATTTCAATCAAGATAAAACTTCTATTTATCAATATTTGACTGATATTTATAATTCTGTCTTGCTAAAAGATGTTGTTGCAAGAAATAATATAAGGGATATTGAACTTTTAGAACGAATAATTTTATATATTTTTGATAATATTGGAAATATTTTTTCTGCCAAAAAAATTTCAGATTTTTTGAAAAACCAGGGTAGAAAATTAAGCGTTGAAACCGTTTACAATTATTTAAAAGCACTTGAAAATGCGTATATTATTTCAAAAGTTCAAAGATATGACATAAAAGGAAAATCCATTTTAGAAACACAAGAAAAATTTTATCTTCTTGACTTAGGTTTAAAACATTCTCAATTAGGATACAAAGCAAACGACATCGCTGGTCATCTTGAAAACATCATCTATTTAGAACTATTAAGAAGAAAATACAATGTAAATATTGGAAAATTAAAAACAAAAGAAATTGATTTCATCGCACAAAAAGAAGATAAAAAATTATATATTCAAGTAACTTATCTTTTAGCTTCAGAAAATACCATTGACCGAGAATTTTCTCCATTAAAAAACATTGAAGACAACTATCCCAAATATGTTCTTTCTATGGATAATTTAGGTGAATATAATATAAATGGAATTCTGCGAAAACGAATTATTGATTTTTTATTGGATTTATGATTTTGGAATTATAGTAAAAATTTTTATTTTAAAATATTTTATTTTACTGACTTTTATAATACAATGACATCACGAATATGAAAAATTTTATCCAAAAATTTTCATAATAAATAGATAAAAATAAAAGAGAACTAACCAACCAAATCAGTTCTCTTTTTTTACCATATCAAACAAAGCCATAGTTTTACCCTACTACTCTCAAAACTCTACAATTTCTCACAAATAAAAACGAAATATCTTTAATCAATATTTCCGATTTAGAAATAAAAATTCCCGTCATTTTATCTATTTCTTTTAAAGTTATTTTCTTGTTATCAAATGTTTCAATTATTCCAAATTTTTCAGAATATGATTTCTCATGCTCAAAATGCACTAATATTTTATTCTCAAAGCATTTTTTCAAAACTTCTTCTATTCTCATTTTTACAATATTTGGAAAAAATTCTTCCAAATCTATATCTTCTGTTTCTATTACACAAACTCTGTCATTAATCTCTTCAATATCCGACATTTGTAATATTGTAAATTTACTATCACCAAAAAATAAATCTTTTTCACAAATCAATATATAATCATCATCTTGAAAAATAATATCACCTAAAACATCATCTAAATCATAAACTTTTATTAATTTATTTTTTTTAATTTCGCTATCTTCTACAATAATATCTTTTATAACGTTTTTTCCTGCTCTTATAATTTTTACTCCATATTTTCTTATAATTTCTTCTTCGTCTTCATTTTCTTCATCACAAAAATGAAACCAAAAAAACTCATCTGAATTTTTAATTAAATAGCCATTATTATTCCAATCTCTATCATAAGAAATTTGTAATCTTATTTTATTTTTTATAAAATATTCAAATAAATGTTCAAAAAAATTATCTTTTCTTAAAATAACAGTTTTTCCTTTATTTAAAGTTCTCTCTGCTATTTTTTCCTTCATTAATTCTAAATACCACTTATTTCTTCCTAATTTTTTCAATTCTTCTTCTTTTAAAAATTTATAACCTTCGTATTTTCCATATGGATTAATTGATGTAAAAATATGAAAATCATTACTACTCCCAATATGATTTCCAACAGAAAATTTATCTCCTAAACGTGAATATTCAAGCAACTCATCTTTCCCAATTTTTTCTAAAAATTTTTTCATAAAATTTCCTCCCGTGAACTACTCCCACTTTTAGAAGCGGGAGCTTCTTGGGAATTATCTGCTTTTGCTAGCCAAATATATTTACCAAGCTCTTCGGACAGTCCCTGCCCTGACTATGAATAGTATACCATATAAGAGCTGTTATTTCAAGCTATATTCTGCAATTCATCTCCCACTTATAGAAGAAGGAGACTTCTTGCTAAATATTGTTAAAAAGAATAATTTTTTACTAAAAATCATCTTCCCATAACATTAAGTTTCAATTCGCCCAACAATTTTTTATCACAAAAAACAGTCGAAATCAAAAGTTTTTTATAAATAAATTCTTTTCTCCCAGCAAAATTATTTTTCTCCAAAGTAACATCCAAAAAATTCAAAAATCTTTTTTCAATTCCCAAAGCAAAAGCGTAAATATACATTTGCTGAAAATTTTCGATTAATTCATCTTCACTTGAAAAAGTGGGAACTTCCAATTTTTCAAAATTTAAAATGTATTTTCTGAATGATTCAATTTCATTCATAGCCAAAAGTCCATTTTCAGTATATCGCACGATTAATTTCTTGTAAATAAAAAATAAAATTACAAATGTCAGTGGAATTAAAATATAAAATCTTAGTTCAAATATGAATGCAATATTTGGCAACATAAAACTATACAACGAAAATAAAAATACCAATGCAATAAAAATTTTTACTATTTTTGGGATATACTTAGAAAATATCGGTAAAAATAATATTCTTAGCCAAAGACTTTCCAAGAAAAAAACAATTATTGCAGCTAAAACTAAAAGTCCAAAATTCCCTTCTCCACTTCCAAATTTTACATCTTTACTTGTCATTATAATTGAAGCCAAAATAACTCCAAAATAAAAAATATAAAATCCTGAATTTTTCTTGTAAATTATAAATTCTTCCAATTTTTCAGGCGACCAAAATGAACCTAAAAACTTTTTCTTCGTCCTTTTATAAATCTCAAACATTTTTTCAAAAAAAGGATCTAAAGATTTTTGATTATATGAACTACTCGAATAATTGCCGCTTGAACTACTCGATGAAGAACCCTTTAAAATTACATTTATCAAAAAAGCTACTAAAAAAGTTATTAGCACTTGCAAGACTTCTCTAAAAATCTCTTTTCTTCTATCAATATTTTTTTCATCCATTTTCGGCAATTTCTCTCTATTCCAAAAACTTTGATAATCAGTTAAAATCCCATTTTCAGAATCCGACAAGCTATCTAAAACCCATCGCTCTTCTGCAAAAAGCTCATCTTGTCTATAATAATTACTTTTAGATTTTTCCAAATTTTTCTTATACAAAATATCCGTTTGAAAATCCATATTTTCAAAAAGCTTTTCTTTTTTCGCAGTTATAAAATTTTTCTCAACCAAAGAAAATATTCTAATATGAAAATTTTTCTCCGTCCTCGAACTATTCAAAATCTCTACTCCCATTGCAGAAATACTTTTCGGAACTTTCAATTTTGGAATGACATCTTTTTTGAAAAAATTTTTGCCCCAAAATTTTACTGTCCAAAAGCAGTAAATCAGTAAAATTATAATTGCAATTATATAAATAATTGTTATTTCTCTCATAAAATCCTCCAGCAATAATCATAAAATTAATAAATAATATTTATTATATTGTTTTTTTTTAACGAATAAAGATTCTAAAAATAACTCTTTTTAACTCTTCAAAAAAATAAAAATGCACTAATCTAAACTGTTTTTATCAATAAGAATATTAGTTTAAATTAGTACATAGTCATAATTATAATTTTTATATTTTATTTCACTTTTTTCATTGTTATTGTAGCGCCTGTTTCTGTTGACAAAATCATAGTGTTGTTATCAACTAATCTTGTATATTTTACATCTTTTAATATATTTATAAATTCTTCTTCTATTGCCATTGCATCATTTGGACCTAACATTGCTGTAAGCATTAATTCAGAAACGATACGAATGTTATTATTTTTTATTTCATAATTTCCAGAATATGAATTTACTCCAGAGTTTCCACTAATTCTTCCTCCATCAAAATTTACTGTAATTCCTTTGCCTTTTAAGTTTACTTTTTTCCCAGAAATATTTGTAACTTTCCATTGAGTCGATGAAATTGCTTTTTCAATATTACCTTTTGACGAATTGTTAGAATTATTGTAAGTTACATTTTTAAAAGTTAGAGTTTCACCTTTATCTGTTTCTAAAACTAGAGTATTTTTATTGTATCTAACTTTTTCCACATTTTGTAAAATTTTCATAAATTTACTTTCCAACTTCATCATTTTTCTAGAACCTGCCATTTCAGTTATACCTGCATCAGACATAAGAATACCACCGTTCTGGCTTAAAGCATAAGTTCCAAAAAAATTATTCACTCCTGAAGTCCCGTTAAAACCATCTTCCGTAAAATTAATTTTAATTTTACTTACTCCATCAGTTATTGCAGGTCTAAATTTACTTTCTTTAATACTAGTCAACTGCCACGAAGTGCCTCTCAAATAATCTGTATCTGTACTATCTGTACTTACCATACTTTGTTCCAAATTACCCTGAGTTTTCTGTGTTACCGCTGAAAAAGTTGTATAATTAAATGCAAAAATTACAGCCAAAATCAACAAAATTTTCCTTTTCATAATAAAAACCTTCTTTCTAAAATTTTTAAAATAAAAATATTTTGATTAACTTTACTCAATATGAATTGAATTACTGTTACCTTCATTCAATATAAGCGTACCACATTAAGAGTGAAATGTCAACATTGAATTAACATTTGGATGAAATAAATTTAAAAAATAATTAATATGAAAAATATGTAGTTCAAATTTTAAACTTTTTTATTTTTTTAGGTTATTTATTTCCACCCAAAAATTTACCAATCATTCCAGTTAAATCATCCATCACATTCCCATCTTTATTTGAATCCAAAAAATTTGTAATCATACCCATAATTCCACTCGCTCCTTCCAAACTTGATGAAAGTTTTGAAGTTAAATCACCAATTCCTTGCGCATCCAGATTATTTTCCTTTTTTTGCTGCCCCAATACTCCTAAAACTAGTGGTGCTAAAGTTTCTAGAATTTTTATACTGCCTTGTGCATCTAAACCGCTTGATTGGGAAACAGCATTTGCCACATTCTGTGTATTTCCACCAAATAAATGGTTCAAAATTCCTGCTCCATCTTTTAAATCAGGATTTTGCAAATAGCCCCCAAGATTATTCAATACTGATCCATCGTGCTGTTCCAACGCTTTATTCAATCCCTGTGCTTTTTCACTATTATTTGCATTTTTATTAACTGCCGCTAAAATTGCAGGTAGAGCTGCTGCTGCTCCATTTCTCACTTCTTTGCTGCTCCCACCAACTTGCTGAGCTAATTTTTCTAAATCCTGTCCTTGTAAAAGTCCCAATAATGCTTCTAAATTCATTTTCCCTCCTAATTGATTTTGTTTCTTACTACTTTTGTCTGGAATGATTTTTCGTCGATGGCGATGTTTTGAAAATCTTTCTGTGCGTTTTGTGTATCAGCTTCTTTTGCATAAAATATAAATTCTCCCGTTGCACTGTTTATTTGTAATCCGTAAGTTATCCCATTTGTATATGTAAGTGAACTGGAAAATTCGTTATCTTTTAATTTTGATAAAATTTCTGCATAAATAGCTCTTGCTTCAGAATCTTTTAATTTACTGTCAGACACCTGAATTAAATTTGCCACTAAATTTTCAATTACTCCCAAATTTGCACTGTCCACTTTATTTACTTTTAAAAATATTCCTGTTACATTTATTCCGCTATAATCTAGCGCATAAATTGAATTTTCTTTAGAATTTATTTTAGCATAATAATAATTTCTGTTTTCAAAAATTAATTTTTCAAATTTATTAATTCCTATTCTATTTTTTTCAGATTTTTCAGAAAATATTTTAAGTACCGCTTCAATCGAATTATTTGAAAAAATATTCTCTTTTTTGATAATATTTTCTATATTTTCTCTTTCTTTATTTTTTTTATCACTTTCATCTTTCCCACTTTTTGCACAGCCAGCTAGAAACAGCCCCGATAAAATGATGACTTCAAAAATTTTTTTCATTTCTAAAACTCCAAAATCTTGATTAAATCATACCTTTCAAAATTAAAATTTAATCAATTAAATTATTTAAAAAAACTACTTTTTTACATTATACAACAAAAAAAAGTTTTTTTCTATACTTTTTTTGACTATAAAATATTATTTTTTTTAATAATTTTTTTATAAAAAAATTATATAAATAAATTTTCAAATAAAAAAATCCGTATTGACTATAAAAATAACAAGTGTTATAATATGTTAATTTAAATACTTGATACTTAGGAGGTTTTTATGAAAAAAAACATTTTGAAACTTTTGACTTTGGTAATGACATTATTTTTTATGATAAGCTGTTCCAAAAAGAATGACACGATAAAAATTGTCTTTTTACCAAACGAAGCAAATGAATCATTAAAAAAATCACGAGATGAATTTGCCAACATAATCCAAAAAGCTACAGGAAAAAAAGTAGAAATTATAACAACTACTGACTACAATATCACAGTCGAGAATATTGTATCTGGGCAAGCACAAATTACTTATATCGGTGCCGAAGCCTATTTAAAAGCAAGAGAACGTTCAAAAGATATTGAAGCTGTGCTTACAAATGCTGGAGAAAGCGGAACTTTAAAAGATTCACTATATTACAGCTTTATCGCTGTTCGTAGTGAAGATGCCGCTAAATATAAAACTGGAAATAACTTTGACTTAAAAAAGCTTAAAGGAAAAACAATCGGATTTGTTACAAACAGCTCAACTTCAGGATTTAAAATTCCTGGAAAGATTATAGCTGATGAATTTGGAATAAAAAATACAGATGAATTGATTGAGCCAAATAAAGTGTTTTCAAAAGTTGTTTTTGGCGCTTCTCACCCTGGAACACAAGCGTTATTATTTAAAGGAGATGTTGATGTGGCGACATTTGCCATTCCAAAATCATTTACAACTTATGAACTAACTTCTGGAACTGACTTTAGATCTGGTGCTACTTACACAGTTAAGAAAGGAGCTGTCGCACCATTCGGACAATATGCCGGAAAAAGTTTCACTGTAATCCGTTCAATTCCTGTCTACAACGGGCCTATTGTGTTTAACACAAAAACTTTGTCAAAGGAAGATCAGGAAAAAATCAAAAAGGCTTTGATGTCTAAAGAAGTTACAGACAATCCATATATTTTCAGTCCAAAAGAAACAACAAAAAATTCAAAAATTAGAGGATTATTTTTAAGAGAAAATCCAAATGTTGGATTTATCGAAACAAATACCGCATGGTATGAAAGTATGAAAGGTATCAAATAAAATGAGATTAGACAAATTTTTAAAAGTTACAAGAATTATAAAAAGAAGAACCGTTGCAAAAGAATTGGCCGACAACGGCAATATCACTGTAAATGGAGAACAAAAAAAATCTTCTTATGAAGTGAAAAAAAATGATATTTTTGAAATAAAATATTTTAGCAAAAATATAAAAGTAAAAGTTTTAGATTTACCACCAGAAAGCTTAAAAAAAGAACTTATAGACAATTATATACAAATTATTTAATAATCACAAATAGCCGAAATAAAATCGGCTATTTTTTATAAAATGTTTTTTTCCCTTCGGAAAATATTAAAAATCCACCTATCAAACCTAATATACTTCCAATTATGGTATTTTCAAAACGACTGAAAATAAATAAAAAATGATTATTTAATGTAAGGCTTCCAGCTTCTAACAGTAAAATTGTAAGTGGTGTTCTGAACCTCTCACGACTGAATTCGCGAGGTTCTTAAGTACTATTTAGTTTCTTTTGAATATCTAGTATTCAAATACTAGCTAATTTCCTTAAGACTTTAATGGACAAGCTCTCCGTTGAGAACATTTACATCCTGTTGGCTCGATTCAAAACCAGTTTTTCCGTTTCTATTATACCATATATATTTAACTGTTTCAAATTTTTTCGTTGCCAAAAAAATATGCCATTCATCTCACGGCTAAAGTCGCGAGTGTTCTGGCATAATTCATAAAAATTCCAACTATAAGACTTTCAATTTTTTTATTTTTTTCATCTCCCAAATTAATTTTCTTTTCAAGTTTTACTAAATTTAATTTTTTATTTTTTATTTTGTTTTGAAAAAACAAGCTATAAACAAAAGCTATGACACAAGTAGAAAGTGTTCCAAATGTTAAATAACCGACATTTTCCGCTATTTTTGAAATTGGTAAGTGTGGAAGGGAACTTGCAGTTGTACAAACCATAATAAAGAAAAAACTTCTAGGTGGTTTTAACTCAAAATGTAAAACTACATAATGTATGATAAAAGAAACAAATCCCAAAATAAAAACGATTATAATTTTATTAAAACTAAAGATAAGTCCTGCCGAATATGAAAATATAAATCCAAATGAACACCCCAAAAGAGCAGACATTTTTTCTTTTAAGCTCCCAAAAAGTGGAAAATAAACAACTATAATTCCCGCTAACGCTGAAATCATCGCATTTCTAAAATTATTTGTAAAATATCCGGTAAATATCGGAATTGCCATACATAAGCTACAAAGTATTGGTAAATCCATTGTTGCATCGATTCTTCTTATTTTAAAAAAATCTTTAATGTACTTTTTCATAATACCTCCTTTATTTTAAAATTTTTATCAAAAAATGAATTTAACAAAGAAAAAAAGAAAAATCGACTAAAATTAGCCGATTTAACTTTTTAACTTTTGTTTCAACTTGACCTTTAAAAAATTTTAAAAGCAATTAATTATTTAGAAATTTTACTTGCAAAATATCCTAATGTTCTGATTAATTGAGAAGTGTAAGACATTTCATTGTCATACCAAGATACTGTTTTAACTAATTGAACATCTCCATTTTGAACAATTTTAGTTTGAGTTGCATCAAATAATGATCCAAAGTG
>ERZ772960.216-NODE-216-length-56087-cov-6.289121_pt1 | contig 56087 bp, 50 predicted proteins | sample MGYA00580678_ERZ772960 | MGnify/ENA primary metagenome ERZ772960 (study PRJEB29015, sample SAMEA2737930) | human oral metagenome | biome: human oral; feature: human-associated habitat; material: dental | place: China | collected 2059 ...
CAAGCCCTTAGGCTTGGTCTTTTGGCAGGGCAGGCGTTGGAGCAAAGCGACAACCCTGCCAAAAGATACACGCAAGAGGCAACCCCTAAGGGTTGGTCTTTCAACTACTCCGCGTACATGAATGGGTCTGTTTTGAGAGAGCGAACCTAAGGGCCTAACATTATTCCAGCAATCTGCGGCAGCGTTGACGCGAGGCTTATAACATTTATCCTTACTCCCCATTATATCTGTTGCACGGCTTATAGGATAGATATGAAAAATGTTTACAGTAAAAAAAGTGAGATAGGCGGCACACGCCGGCTAAGCACGAAAAATAAAACCCAATAACACATTGAAAATCAACACTACTAAGAGAGCAAAAACTTTCTTAGGTAAAAATGAAAATTGTCTTAGGAGAGAATTAAAACACACTTATAGGACAATTTTTCTTTTCTTATAAGACAATTTTCATTTGCTCCTAAGCTAATTTTGAGGGGGTACTGATGAGAGAAAAAAGTTGACGGGATGGGCACAATTACTGAATAAGTTTGCAGGTAAAGCCTATGGAGAAAACGAACGAAAAGCCACAGAATGCGCTTAGATATTGGGGCTGACTTATGTTTTATCTATGGGCATTAACCAAGACATACTTTCAAGTGGTGCAATATTTGGTTTCTTTGCATCTTCATTTATGCTGAAGGCAAGTTTGCCAGGCATTCTGCACGATAAATGAGCAACAATAGCACACTTACACTGCAGATTATACAATAAACAAGCTATCATGTAGTTCTATAGTTTATGAAACAATACCTTTTTCTACTTCTTTCTCTTGCCGGTTTAGCTACAACGGCACAGACGGCGATAGGTTTGGATCAGCAAGCCTTGAAGCAATGGAGCATTGGCACGGCTAATTTCAGTGGCATTACAAAGATTGACGATACGCGCTATGCCGTAGTGAGCGATAAAGAGCCGCGCGATGGCTTTTTCCTTTTTCATATCTACCAAGATCCGCAGAGCGGCGAGATAAGCAGCGTTTCGCTGGAGGGATTTAAGGGAAATCCGCATCCCGCCACAGATGGTGATGGCAACAGTCTTAGAGATTGCGAAGGCATCGCTTACAGGCCTTCAAGTAAGACGCTCTTTATCAGTGGCGAGGGGGATCAGAAAGTATTGGAATATGATATGAACGGCGTGCCAACCGGTAAGCAACTGGACATTCCGGCGATTTTTTCTGCATCGAAGATTGTAACGAACGGGGGCTTTGAAGCTTTGACATATAACCCCAAGACGCGTAAGTTTTGGACGACTACCGAGAATACGCTGCGTGCAGATGGGGCAACGGCGAGTCCGAATCATCCCGGCACGGTTAATCGTTTGCGCTTGCAATCCTTTAACGATGATCTGCAAGCCGGAGCGCAATATGCTTACAAGATGGATGCAGGGCGCCAAGAAGGATTTGGGCGTTATTATGCTATGGGCGTTCCGGCTTTGTGTGCGCTCGATGATGGTCGACTGATTGTGATGGAGCGCGAACTGAATATTCCGAAGGCCTACGTGGGCGGGGAGGCGATCATTAAACTTTATTTGGTTAACCCTGTGCAGGTATTGCCTATCAGTGAGCAACAAAATATGGAGAAGCTGCCCGAAACTTATTTTCTACCCAAGCGGTTGTTGCTGACCTTTAAGACGCGCATTATGCCTTGGAAACTTGATTACGCCAATTATGAAGGAATGTGTTTGGGCGCAAAACTGCAAGATGGGCGGCAAACGCTCCTCTTGATTAACGATAGTCAGGCTTCGGCCGGTGAAGGGCCTTATCGCTTGAAAGATTATCTGAAAGTGGTGGCCATCTCTTTTGATTAAAAGGCTTTATACAGAAAAACGAAGAAGTCATTGCTCGGAAAAGCTACGGGCAATGACTTCTTTGTATAAGTTGGCTCGCGAAACGGTATTGCGTTTCTGCGGCTTAGTCTTTATTCCTCAATTCGAACATCACCACGCGCGATGAGTTCTTTGAGGTGGATCTTTTTGACGAACTGCATATCGTGCTCGACCATAATGTGAATCAATTCTTTGAAGCTCGTCTTCTGCGGATTCCATCCCAGTTCGGTGCGCGCCTTCGTCGGGTCGCCAAGCAACTCCTCAACCTCTGCGGGGCGGAAATATTTAGGATCTACTTCGATGAGTACGCGCCCTGTGCCGCGCTCGATGCCTTTCTCTTCGATACCTTCGCCTTGCCAATCAATGGTAATGCCAACTTCTGCGAAGGCTAAGGTGACAAACTCGCGCACGGTATGATATTCGCCTGTGGCGATAACAAAATCTTCGGGCTCTTTGTGTTGCAACATCAGCCACATACACTCTACGTAATCTTTCGCATAGCCCCAGTCGCGCCGCGCATTCATATTGCCGAGGTACAACTTATCTTGCAGGCCTTGCTTGATGCGTGCTACAGCCAGCGTAATCTTGCGCGTAACGAAGGTTTCGCCGCGACGCTCGCTTTCGTGATTGAAGAGGATGCCATTAACGGCATACATGCCATAACTCTCGCGATAGTTTTTGACAATCCAAAAACCATATTGTTTGGCCACGCCGTAGGGAGAGCGAGGATAGAAGGGCGTTGTCTCTCGCTGCGGCACTTCTTGCACCTTTCCATACAGTTCGGATGTACTGGCTTGATAAAGGCGAGTCTTCTTCTCCATACCCAAAATGCGTATCGCTTCAAGTAAGCGGAGAACACCCACGGCGTCAGTCTCGGCCGTATACTCGGGCACGTCGAAGCTGACCTTAACGTGGCTTTGGGCGGCTAAGTTGTAGATTTCATCGGGCTGTATAGTCTGGAGGATACGCAGGATTGAACTCGAGTCGGTCATATCTCCCCAATGCAGATTGATCAATCTGCTCTTCTTCATATCCCTAACCCATTCGTCCAAATAAAGATGCTCTATACGTCCTGTGTTGAAAGAAGAGGAACGACGCAGCACGCCGTGCACTTCATATCCTTTGCTGATCAAAAACTCGGCAAGAAAGGAGCCATCTTGCCCCGTAATACCTGTGATCAAAGCTGTTTTTTTCATATCGTAATCGTTGTTTATACCTTCATTAAACATGCAAAAATAAGCATTCTTTAGAGGGTAAAGTTATTTTGAGCTATGTATTTTATGCAGAAAGGGTTTCTGTCGGCACTTATCTGTCGAAACTGTCCGCTCTTTTCCAAGTATAATGCTTCTTTTGAAATCTATTCTCTTTAAGAGCAGCTTAGGCATTAAACGGCTTTCCCCCACCCTTATATATAAGGATGAGGGAAAGTTATGATAATCTCTGCATCACAAGGGATGCGAACGTTTATAGACTATGCTATACTAAGGGGATGACAAACAACAAGACGAGTTGGGCCATCAAGATACGCAGGAACATCGTCAAAGGATAAACGGACGAATAACCGATAGCCGGCGCATCATTGTTAGCCGTTTGGTTTGCAAAAGCCAAAGCAGGAGGGTCTGTATGCGAACCTGCGATCATACCCATCAACGTAAAGTAGTTGAGCTTTAACTTGAGGCGGCCGATGAGTCCTACAATGATAATAGGAATAACGGTAATCAAGAAACCTGCCCAAACATAAGTGAGACCGCCGTTCTTTACAGTTTCCCAGAAAGTAGCGCCCGCCTGAACGCCGACACCGGCTAAGAAGAGCACAAGCCCCACTTCGCGCAACATTAAGTTGGCACTGGTCGTCAGATAAGACGAGATCTTAAACTTATAACCAAAGGCGCCAATCAGAATAGCTACGACGAGCGGACCACCGGCCAAACCTAATTTGACAGGAACACTAACGCCCGGAACAGGAATAGGAATCATTCCGACAAGGCAACCAATGAGAATACCCAAGAACAAAGCACCTACGTTCGGGTGATCCAAGCGTTTTACAGCATCACCAATCACTTCTTTCAAACGATTAACGTTTTCTTCAGCGCCGGTTACGAGAATGCGGTCACCCATTTGCAGGCGGAAGTTCTTTTCTGCGAAAAATTCCATACCGGCACGCGTTACGCGGGTCACATTCACGCCATAAAGCGTGCGGAAGTGTAAATCTTGGAAAGTCTTTCCTTCGACTTCGTGCTTCGTAACGACTAAGCGGCGAGAAACAAACTGGGTTTGCTCAATTTCTTTCGTCCAATCAATATCGATCCGATCGCCGATAAAGGCCGTAATAGCAGCTGTATCTGCTTCCGGACACACGAGATAGAGGCGCATACCTACGTGCAAAACTTGATCCTCTTTCGGAATAAACATCTGATCTCCTTCAATGCAGCGCGTACATACGAAATCGCGCTTCAGGAAGCCGGCCAATTCTTGAATGGTACGCCCTTCGATCGACTTATTGGTAATCTGCAGCGTAACGTGTTCGGGTTTTGCCTGCGGGTCGCTCTCGTGCGCCTGCTCTATTTCGCGATACTCCTCATCCAAGTTGATGTGGCAGAGGAAGCGTAAAAGAATCGTCGCACCGATAATACCCACAACGCCCAAAGGATAAGCACACGCATAGCCGTTTCCGATTTGCGGAATAGCATCAGCCGGGAAGAAAGAGGGCAAAACGTTAGTTGCAGCACCCAAACCCGGCGTATTGGTAACGGCACCGTACATTACGCCGGTCATCATCGCCAAATTGTTCTTATTTTGCGGGTCTCCGCCTTCATAAAACACGATAAAGAAGAGGCCGAGCATCACCAAAACGTCAAGCAATACCGTAGCTATTGCCAATATGTTCATACCAAGCCCACCTTTGCGGAACGTTGCAAAGAAACCAGGCCCGACTTGCAAACCAATGCAGTAGACAAAGAGGATAAGGCCCAACTCTTTGACGAAGTTAATGATGAGTTTTTGCTGGTGCATCATTTCGGAAAAGCCTTCAGTCGTTGCATTGGGTTCAACGACAAAGACATTGTAGAGATGGCCAACCAAAATGCCGACAAACAAGACGAACGTAACGCCAAGCGAAACGCCGCCGATTTTCATTTTACCCAACTTGATGCCGAGCCAAATCACCAACGCAAAGATGATGGCCAAATGGGCGGGGCCGAAGGGCTTCATTAGGATATCAACAATCCACTCCATTGTTATTTATTGAGGTTAAAAGGTTTCTTAAACACGAGCTGCCGTATAGCGGCTCTGACCTAAAATTGCTGCAAAAGTATGTAAAGCGTTTCATTTTGCAAAGCAATAAGCCCAAAAAAGCACTTAGAGCAGGCTATGTAAACAAGACAAAAGGCAACAACCGATGCAAAAAACGCAAAAGGGGCGACGGCAGCGGATCACGGCGCAAGGCTGTTGGCTTACCTACAAAACGCGACAGCCGCAAACGGGAACTCCGCCTGCGGCTGCCTATATATAATAATGTGTGACTGCTTATTTTTTGATCATATCTACCGAGCGTTGCAGGAAGTTGCTCAAAGCCTCTCCCTTGAGCAAACCATTTTGCAATAAAGCCAAATCTATCAATTGCGCAATGACGGAATCGGACTTCGCATATTCGCCCAAGATCTCGCGTCTGATGGAGCGTTGCTTTTCGATGTCGGCATTACACTTCGTCAACTCATCGCGCTGCTCCTGCGTAATCTCACCCGGCTTCTTATCCTTTTGCTGCTGTTCGAGGGCAGCGCGGCGGGCGTTAAGGCCGTTCATTTCGTTGTCCACGGGCTGCAGGCGTTCGCTCACGGCGGCCGTCATATCAGCCAGCACGGTCTTGATTAAGCGGTGGTCAGCGTTGAGAATGACGCTATACATATCCGGCATTTGACCATAGAATCCCATTCCGGGCTGCAAGCGTGCAACGTCTTTCATACGCCGCATATATTCGCTCTGCGTAATGAGCACAGGCGAAGCCTTTTCGCCCATCGAAGCGACCTCAACCGTAAACTCTGCGCCGCTCAACTTCGGGAAACCGGCCTTGAAAGTCTCAGAAAGGTTATCGCTTTCTACTTGCGTCAAACTGCTTTGAGCTGCTTCTGCCTTAGGAATCAGGCGATCTGCAGCGTCACTGTCTACACGTACGAAGCGCGACTTCTCAAATTTCTGCTCCAACATCTGCACGAGCGGCGTGTCGAGTTGGCCATCGAGCAACAAGACGCTGTAGCCCTTTGCCTCGGCCGCTTGTATGTAAGCATATTGCTCCTCTTTACTGTTAGCATAGAGGTAAACGAGGTTACCATCTTTGTCTGTCTGCTCAGCAGCTATGAGTTGCTTATACTCTTCAAAGGTATAATACTTCCCGCCGACGTCTTTCAACAAGGCATAAGTCTTGGCACGATCAAAGAAATCCTGCTCGCTGAGCATACCATAGTTGATAAAGAGTTTCAAATCGTCCCATTTCTCCTCGAAAGTCTTGCGATCTTCCTTGAAGATGCTTTGCAGACGATCCGAAACCTTCTTCATAATATAGCCGGATATCTTCTTAACGTTCGCATCGCTTTGCAGATAACTTCTGCTTACGTTCAGCGGAATATCAGGTGAGTCGATTACGCCGTGAAGCAACGTTAAAAATTCAGGAACGATGTTTTCCACCTCATCCGTGACGTAAACTTGATTGCAATACAGCTGGATTTTATTCTGGCGGATGTCGACATTGCTCTTCAAGCGCGGGAAATAGAGAATACCGGTCAAGTGGAAGGGATAGTCGACGTTAAGATGAATCCAGAAGAGCGGCTCATCCATCACCGGATACAAGTCGCGGTAAAACTTCGTATAGTCTTCATCTTTCAACGTACTGGGTTGGCGCATCCAAAGCGGGTTCGTATCGTTGATGATGTTAGGCGCTTCGGTTTCTACTTCCTTTCCGTCTTTCCATTCCGTCTTTTTCCCCATCGCTACGGGTATCGGCAGGAAGCGGCAGTATTTGCGCAGGAGCCCGAGCACCGTATTCTTTTGTAGAAACTCCTTACAGTCGTCGTCGATGTGAAGAATAATGTCCGTTCCGCGCTCTGCTTTATCAACCTCTTCCATCGTAAAGGCGGGCGTACCGTCGCAAGTCCAGCGCACAGCTTTGCTATCGGCCTTATAACTTTTGGTCACGATTTCCACTTCTTTGGAAACCATAAACGTAGAATAGAAGCCAAGGCCGAAATGGCCTATAATAGCGTTGGCGTCGTCTTTATATTTCTCTAAAAACTCATTGGCTCCCGAGAAAGCTATTTGGTTAATATAGCGGTCAACCTCTTCTTCCGTCATTCCGATACCGCGATCGCTGATCGTCAGCGTGCCTGCGGCTTCGTCGATCTTGATTTGAACCGTAAGATCTCCCAAATCCTCTTTATATTCGCCGCGCATAGCGAGGGTCTTCAACTTTTGTGTGGCATCTACTGCATTAGATACGACCTCACGAAGGAAGATTTCGTGATCAGAATACAAGAATTTTTTGATGACGGGAAAGATGTTCTCCGTCGTTATCCCAATATTTCCCTTTTGCATGATTTATCTGTTTATTGTTATTGTCCATCTTAGTATGCAAAGAGAGTGCCAAGCAGGCCCACGAGGTCAGTTTATTTTGAAGAAAATAAAGATTTCGCAAGCTTTAATCCATTTCCGGACTCGCGCTCGGCTTAGCGATAGTCCCCTATGTCTATTCATTATTATAGTCCGCTTGCCAATGAGGCAACAAATGCAGTCCTTTTGCTCCTCTCCTTCTCTTTTGCTGCCCACGAAGCCTTATCAGGGGTAAAGAACAAAGGAAGCGCGGGCGGCGAGATAGAGAAATAGTATGCCGCATATCTGATGTTTTATGTCAGAAAACAAACAATTGCCTCACGCCTAACAAGGCCTTTTTTCGTTTGGTGGGAACAAACGATGGTTTGCCGGCAGCAAACGATGGTTTGGTGGGAGCAAACAATGGTTTGGCGGCAGCAAACAATGAAACAGCCGGAACAAAGCAAAGCATATGCCCGTGGAAGTTTCACAAATATCGATCAAAGAGAGATGGGAACTTAAACCGACAGGAGCGATAAAAAGCCGTCGGGAAGGGGCAAAAAGCCTTCATCGACAAAAAGACAATAAGCACGCGTCTGGCAACGACACAACGCGGACAGATTACAGTCCTTTTCGCCCTTTTTCCGACATAAAGCATCACAAAGACAGCCAAGACTGCCTCCGTCTACCAACAAGGGGAGATCGAAACGGGTTGCAAGATCTTGGCAGCGCAGAAAAGTGGGATGAAACAAGTAAAATATCGCACTATTTGTTTGTCGTTTACAAAACAAATTTGTACTTTGCGCCTCGAACGCTTGTAAGAGCGTCACGAAAACATATTAATCACATTAACAAATAACAAACCCGATTAATACATGAAAGTTTACGGCACACACAACATTAAGAACATTGCGCTCTTGGGCAATGATGGCTCCGGCAAAACGACGCTGACTGAAGCGCTGCTCTTTGAAAGCAGCCAAATTGCGCGACGCGGTCGCATCACAATGAAAAATACCGTCAGCGATTATTTTCCCGTTGAGCAGGATTATGGCTATTCGGTCTTTTCTACCGTGTTTCACGTAGAATGGAACGAAAAGAAGCTAAACATTATCGACTGCCCGGGTTCAGACGATTTTGTCGGAGCGGCACTAACAGCACTTAACGTAACGGATACGGCCTTGTTGCTGATCAATGGTCAATACGGGCCGGAAGTGGGCACGCAAAACCACTTCCGTTATACGGAGAAACTCAACAAGCCGGTGATCTTCCTCGTGAACCAACTGGATGATGAGAAATGTGATTACAACAATATCATCGAACAACTGCAAACGATTTACGGCGCAAAGGCCATTCCTGTGCAATATCCCGTCAAGACGGGGCCGGACTTCAACTCGGTGATCGACGTGATCTTGATGAAAAAACTGACGTGGGGGCCGGAAGGCGGACGACCTACGATCGAGGATATTCCTGCTGAGGAGCAGGAACGCGCTATGGAACTCCACAAGGCGCTCGTCGAAGCTGCGGCGGAAAACGACGAGGCCCTGATGGAAAAATTCTTTGAGGAGGAACACTTGACGGAGGACGAGATGCGCGAAGGTATACGCAAGGGTATGGTCACGCGCTCTATCTTCCCCATCTTCTGCGTATGTGCTTCAAAGAATATGGGCGTTGGCCGCTTGATGGAGTTTCTTGGCAACGTCGTTCCCTTTGTTGATGAAATGCCTCCCGTGCATTGTACGCGCGGCGAAGAAGTGCCGGTAGACGCTGATGGGCCTACGAGTCTCTATTTCTTCAAGACGGGCATCGAACCGCATATCGGAGAGGTACAATACTTTAAAGTGATGAGCGGAAAGGTGCGCGAAGGCGATGATCTTTCAAATGCTGACCGCGGCTCTAAGGAGCGCATGGCGCAACTCTTTGTGGCGTCGGGAGCAAACCGCGAAAAGGTGGAAGAACTCGTGGCCGGAGATATTGGCTGTACGGTCAAACTGAAAGATGTGCGCACGGGAAATACGCTCAATGATAAAGATTGCGATTATCGTTTCAACTGGATTAAGTATCCGGAGCCGAAATATACGCGGGCAATTAAGGCCGTTAACGAGGCGGACACGGAGAAAATGATGGCGGCGCTGACTCGTATGCGACAGGAAGACCCAACTTGGGTGATAGAACAGAGCAAGGAGTTGCGCCAAACCTTGGTGCACGGGCAAGGAGAGTTCCACTTGCGCACGCTAAAATGGCGCTTGGAAAACAATGATAAGATTGCGGTTGAATTTATCGAACCGAAAATTCCTTATCGCGAGACAATCACGAAAGCAGCCCGAGCTGACTATCGCCATAAGAAGCAGAGTGGCGGTGCAGGTCAATTTGGCGAGGTGCATTTGATTGTCGAGCCGTACAGCGATGGGATGCCGGATCCTACGGTTTACAAGTTTGACGGACAGGAAATTCGCGTTAATGTGCGCAATAAGGAGGAAATTCCTCTCGAATGGGGCGGAAAACTCGTCTTTATCAATTCTGTTGTCGGCGGCGCGATAGATGCGCGCTTTATGCCTGCTATTTTGAAAGGTATTATGAGCCGTATGGAACAAGGACCGCTGACGGGTTCTTATGCTCGCGATGTGCGCGTCATCGTTTACGATGGTAAGATGCACCCAGTTGACTCTAACGAGTTGTCGTTTATGCTCGCAGGACGCAATGCTTTCAGCATGGCTTTCAAAAATGCGAACCCCAAACTGCTCGAACCGATCTACGACGTTGAAGTATTCACGCCGGCGGATAAGATGGGCGACGTAATGAGCGACTTGCAAGGCCGTCGCGGTATGATTGTCGGAATGAGTAGCGAAAACGGCTACGAGAAGTTGCAGGCAAAAGTACCTTTGAATGAGCTAAGCACATACTCCACAACGCTAAGTTCGCTGACGGGAGGTAGAGCCGGCTTCATCATGAAATTTGCCAGCTACGAATTGATGCCGGGTGAACTCCAAAAGAAGCTCACCGAAGAGTTCGCCGCTGCACAAGAGGAGAATTAAGTCGCTTAGTCAGTATAAAGCTACCCATAGCTCGGACATCGCGATATATAATAAGGAAGCCAACCCCTCAAGGTTGGCTTCCTTTCGTTTTTATATTTATGATATGAGCCCAACATTCGTGCTAAACCACACACAATCCATTACCACTGGCGCTCACCCCAAAGGCGGTTGAGCCGTTCGCGCTGCTTGGCTTCGACAGGATTGTCACAAGGATGCCAAAAGCCTTCATTCTGCAACGCATCAGGAAGATACTGCTGCGCGGCAAAGTTGCCGGGATAATCATGAGGATAGCAGTAGCCATCAGCGTAGCCCAAATCTTTGAGCAACTTCGTCGGCGCATTGCGCAAGTGCAAGGGTACGGGCAGATCGCCCGTCTCACGAACACGCTGCAAAGCGGCATCGATAGCTAAATACGCACTATTGCTCTTTGGACTATTGGCTAAATAGACGGTAGCTTCAGCAAGGGGGATGCGAGCTTCGGGCCAGCCGATTTTTGCAACAGCGTCGAAAGCGGCATTGGCAAGTAGGAGGGCATTAGGATTGGCCAAGCCTATATCTTCGGCAGCGCTAATCACTAAACGACGAGCTATAAACTTCGGGTCTTCACCTCCTTCGATCATCCGCGCCAGCCAATAAAGTGCAGCATCGGGATCGCTTCCACGCAAACTCTTGATAAAGGCTGAAATAATATCGTAGTGCATCTCTCCACCTTTATCGTAATGGGCCGGATGCTGCTGCAAGCGAGCCGCAACAAGGGAATTGTCGATAATAATCGGACCTTCCGAGGCCGCCTGCGTGACCAAATCGAGGATATTTAGCAACTTCCGCGCATCGCCGCCGCTATAACGCAGCAAAGCATCTGTTTCTTTCAGCTCTATCTGCTGCTCTTTTAATAGTTCGTCAGTGGTCAGCGCGTGTTGGAGCAATTGCAGCAATTCATCTTTTGTCAGGCTGTTCAGCACATACACTTGACAGCGCGAAAGCAAAGGCCTGATCACCTCAAAAGAAGGATTCTCCGTTGTGGCACCAATCAAAGTAATCGTGCCGTTTTCCACGGCGGCAAGCAAACTGTCTTGTTGCGACTTGGAAAAGCGATGAATTTCATCAATAAAAAGAATAGGACTCTGATCGGAAAAGAATCTATTTTTTGCAGCCTTTTCAATGACGTCGCGTACATCCTTCACGCCCGAATTAACTGCAGACAATGTGTAGAAAGGCGCTTTAAGTTGTGTAGCAACGATGCGCGCTAATGTTGTTTTTCCTACACCCGGCGGCCCCCAAAGAATGAAGGACGTGATCCGCCCCGCGTCAATCATATTACGCAAGACGGCCCCGGGACCAACCAAATGCTGCTGGCCGACATAATCATCTAAGTTCGTCGGGCGCAAACGCTCTGCTAAAGGTTTCATTGCTCGTTAGGGTTTATCAAGAATCAATTTCTGAAAGTTCAAGCCAACGCATCGACTTTTCATCGAGCTCCTCTTCCAACTGTGGCAGGCGCTTGGATTTTTCCGTCAAAGCCTCCACCGAAAGTTGACCGCTGCAAAGCGCTGCTTGCAATTGAGCTTTTTCGGCTTCTAATAAGCCAATCTCTGCCTCAAGGGCCTCCATTTCCTTACGCTCTTTAAAAGAAAGTTTGCGCTTTTGCTCGCCTTCAAAGTGCTTTTCGCCCTTTGGCTTCTCCGAAATATGCGCCGGTATCTCCTTTTCTTGCAGCAAGCTCCACGCTCTATATTGCGAATAATTGCCGGGAAAGTCATCAATGTGCCCTTCTCCCTTAAAGACGAGCAAATGATCAACAACTTTATCCATAAAGTAGCGATCGTGGCTCACAACAATCACGCAGCCGCGGAAATCCAGCAAATAGGCTTCCAAAATCTGCAAGGTTTGAATGTCTAAATCGTTGGTTGGCTCATCGAGGATCAAGAAATTAGGATTGCGCATCAAGACCGTACATAAGTATAATCGGCGCTGCTCACCGCCGGATAACTTATATATATAGTCTTGCTGACGTTCGGGCGGAAAAAGAAAAAGCGTAAGGAATTGCATCGCAGTCAGTCGGCGACCGCCACCAAGATCAATGGTTTCGGCATATTGTCGTACGGCGTCGATGACTTTCATTTGCTGATCAAAAGCCATCCCTTCTTGCGAGAAATAGCCAAATCGCACCGTCTCACCGACGACAAAACGTCCACTGTCGGGCTTAACGAGCCCTAAAAGGAGTTTGATAAAAGTAGATTTTCCCGTCCCGTTATTGCCGACTATACCCATCTTCTCAAAACGCGAGAAGTTATAATAGAAGTTGTCTAAGATCGTCAATGGTTCGGGCTTCTCAGTCGTTCCGGGAAAGACTTTTGAGACGTACTGTGCCTCAAATATTTTTGAACCAATGTATCCGCTTTTTACTTCCAAGCGAGCAGCTTGTTCTTCCTGCCGTCGTCGCGCCTGCTGCTCTAATTCATAGAAAGCCTCTTTGCGATAACGCGCCTTCGTTGCTCGTGCTGAAGGCATCCTACGCATCCATTCTAATTCTTTTCGGTAAAGATTCTGCGCTCGCGCCACGTTGGCATTGGCTGCAGCTATACGCTCGTCGCGTTTCTCCAAGAAATAGGCATAATTACCTTTGTAACTATAGAGCGTAGTATCATCCAACTCGACAATTTCATCGCAAACGCGATCCAGGAAGTAGCGGTCGTGCGTCACCATCAGAAGCGCCTTGCTCTCGCGCCGCAAATAAGCTTCGAGCCATTCAATCATCTCCAAGTCAAGATGGTTTGTAGGCTCATCGAGAATAAGAAGGTCGGCCTCAGTCAAAAGCACGTTTGCCAAAGCGACGCGCTTGAGTTGGCCGCCCGAGAGTTGCGCTACCGGCTGATTATAATCTGTGATGTTCAGCTTCGTAAGGATTTGCTTAGCCCTCAGTTCAAAATCCCAAGCCCCACGTCGCTCCATCTCATCCATCAGTTCGTGTAGATTGGGATTGCCCGGTGTTGCCAAACTCCTTTCGTATCGGCTAATCAAAGCCGAAAGTTCGCCGGCCTCCGCAAAGCAAGCGTCCAAAACTGTCAGCTCCGGTGCATAGCGAGGCGCTTGCGAAAGATATCCAACACGCAAATCTTTATGAAAAACCACACTTCCACTGTCGTAATCATCCTTGCCGGCAATGATATTAAGGAGCGTAGTCTTGCCCGTCCCATTCTTGGCAATGAGTCCCAAGCGCCGTCCTTCAGCAACAGAGAAAGAAATGTCGGCAAAAAGGATTCGATCGCCGACAGACTTTGTCAAGTGTTGAATATCGAGATATGTAGTCATTAAAATATCTAATTAAAACATAGAATTAGGCGCCACAAAAAGAAAAACGCCCATCGCGTAAAGCTAAAGGTCCAAAAGAGCGTCCCACACGAGCAACTTCCAAAGTGCAAAGCCGCCATCCGAATTGCCCCGTGTACCACTCTCGAATAAGCGAAAGGACCGACAAGCGCATTTTTGCCCACATCAGCCCTCACACATATTAATATTGTCGCGCCCAAGCGCAATAGCCGCAGCGCTCAAACAGATTCCGGCGACTAATTTCGCCCATCCGCCTATCAACCATTCATTGAAATCAAAAATTCATCGTTATCCTGCGTCCGTTCCATTCGCTTCGAAACTTCCTGCATCGCCTCAACAGGATTCATATCCGCTATGTATTTGCGAAGAATCCACATACGGCGCTGCGCCTGTTCATTAAGCAACAGATCATCGCGGCGCGTACTTGAAGCCACGAGATTAACGCTCGGAAAGATGCGCTTGTTCGAGAGGTTACGGTCGAGTTGAAGCTCCATATTGCCCGTTCCCTTAAACTCTTCAAAGATCACCTCATCCATCTTGCTACCCGTATCAATAAGGGCCGTAGCAATGATGGTCAGAGAACCACCTCCTTCGATATTACGCGCAGCACCGAAAAAGCGTTTCGGATGTTGGAGCGAGTTTGCATCAACACCACCCGTCAAAACCTTGCCGCTTGCCGGACTAACCGTATTATAAGCGCGTGCAAGACGCGTAATGGAATCTAAGAAGATGACCACATCGTGACCGCATTCAACCATACGCTTAGCCTTTTCAAGTACGATGTTTGCAATCTTCACGTGTCGCTGTGCAGGTTCATCAAAAGTTGAAGCGATAACTTCCGCATTCACCGTGCGCGCCATATCCGTAACCTCCTCAGGCCGTTCATCGATCAACAAGATCATCATATAAGCCTCCGGATTATTCTTTGCGATCGCATTCGCCACATCCTTCAGCAGCCATGTCTTACCCGTTTTCGGTTGTGCAACGATCAAAGCGCGCTGGCCTTTTCCGATAGGCGTAAAGAGATCCACGATACGACACGAGAGCGAGTCGTGCCGACCTGTACAAAGCTTAAACTTCTCTTCAGGAAAAAGCGGCGTAAGGTGCTCAAAGGCCACGCGATCACGCACCGCCGCAGGGTCAAGGCCGTTAATACGTTCGAGACGATGGAGTGCAAAAAATTTATCGCCGCTCCCCGGAATCCGAACCTTTCCTTCTACGACGTCGCCTTGCTTCAATCCATATTGACGGATCTGATTTGCAGCAACATAAATATCGTCCGGAGAAGTCAGATAATTATAATCTGAAGAACGCAAGAAGCCAAATCCATCAGGCATCACTTCCAAGACGCCGCGTCCATCCAGCAATTCTTCTTCCAAGACCGGTGCCGGTGCAGCTGCTGTGCGCTTAGGGCGTTCCGGTTCTTGTATTGGTGCCTGCTGTGCAGCCTCTGCGCCAGCATTAACCAATGGATCGTCTTTGAAACGGCGAAATTTCGGCCGTTGTACGGGAGCTACTTCCGGTTGCTCGTCATATATCGGATCATTGTAAATCACGGGAATATCTTTCGTAATATAAAAGTGGTCGTTCACTTTAATCATATTCCCCTTACCCTCAGGTCGTGGCGCGCTTTCCGCAGTCGGAGCTTGCGCTGGTCCTGCAGCCGGTGCTTCGGACGCCATCGGAAGCGACTCTGCTTCCTCCTTCTTATCGTTCTTGCCTTCTAATTGCTGCTTCACTTCATCCAGATCTATAACCGCATCGGCCAAAGCGGCCATATCTGCCTGCTTGAAGAGCTGCTCACTGATAAAATCGGGCACTTCTTCCGCTTTCGTTTCCTTTTGCTCTACAGTCGGTTCTTCCGGAGTTGCAGTCGGAATCGGTGGCACGGTCTGTTCCTCCGCTTTTGCTTGTTCATTCTTGAGTGCAACCTGCCTCATAGCCTCCGATTCAGCTTTCGTCGGTCGGCCGCGGCGGCGTTTTGCAGCCGTCGTCGAAGTTTGTTCAAGTCGTTGCGTCTCTCCTTCACTGTTGGCTGTATATACAGCCTCTTTCTTTTGGATGCGTTGGCGGTGTTTTGGAGCAGCTTGTTTTTGCTCTGCCGTTTGCTCGGCTTGAGCGTCAAGTATGTCGTAAATCAGCGTCTGTTTATCATCGCTCTTTTTGTTCGGGGTGTTCAATTCGTCTGCGATTTTTCGCAAGTCTTCTTCGTTCTTTTGTTGCAGTTGATCTATGGAATAGAGTGCCATATATTAAGATGTATTTCTTCGTGGGGAATTTTCTACCGCGCCAATTGTGGCGTCAGTAAGTTCTTTTGAGATAAAAGCAAATGTGATTTTACAGCTTTGTCTGAGCGAAACGCCTCCTTGAAACGTTTTGCGTGGCAAAAATAAGCAATAATTCCGATGAATCCAAGCAAATCCACGTTCATTTAAGATTTTTTTATAGGCGCGCAAAGCAAACAAACAGCCGCAATCCGGCGCAAAAAGCATCGTCAAATTTCGCATTTTTACCCTGCGATGTTAAAATTCTTTTTTCTTTTATTCAACTCTCGAGGCCCTTTCGTTTTTTTTCACTGCCTTAGGGCCTGCGTTGTAGATCTTCCCAAGCTATTTATGCTGATTAAAACTGTCTATCCACTCATCTATTATATATAACGGTTCCGGCTCATCTCTTTATTGGTAAAAAATGACGGAAAAAACATTGCGACCGATGTCTTAAAGCAAGCCAACGAATCCAAATTTCGGGTCGTTAGGACGAAAAAAGACGAAGAATATTTGTTGTGAATAAAACAATTGCCTAATTTTGCACACTGCAAACAGTAGAAATACAAAACAACAATAAAAATAGCATCAAACATGATCATCGTACCCGTGAAGGAAGGCGAAAATATCGAACGCGCCCTCAAGAAATTCAAAAGAAAGTTTGAAAGAACCGGTGTTGTAAAGCAGCTCCGCGCTCGCCAGCAGTTTGACAAACCGTCAGTGCTGAAGAGATTGGCAAAAGAACATGCCATCTACGTGCAGAAATTGCGCAGCCAAGAGGACTAAAGCCTTCACAGAAAAATCTCTATATCTGCAGTCTACAATATAAGATTGCAGATTTTTTGCTTTATGATAGAAGTCTGCATTAAACGTGTCTATGATGGCGTTGCCGACAACGATGGTATGCGCATCTTGGTCGACAAACTATGGCCTCGGGGGTTGAAAAAGGAAAACTTACCCTATGATCTTTGGGCTAAAGCCGTAACGCCGACGCCCGATCTGCGCAAGATGTTTCACGAAGATCCGGAAAACAACTGGACAAGTTTCGCCGCGGCTTATCGCGAAGAACTAAAAGCATCGGCCGACTTAAAGGCGCTGGCTCAGCAGATTAAGGCAGAAAATCCACAGCGCGTAACGTTACTCTACGCTTTCAAGAATAAGATCCGAAACCACGCCGTAGTTTTGCAAGAAGAGTTACAAAAACTTTTGCAAGACGCATGAATCTGCCGCACTCGGCAAGCGATTAATTGATGAAGAAACATGTTAGATAAACACACTAAGATCTACGTTGCCGGCCATCAAGGTTTGGTTGGCTCAGCCATTTGGAATAACCTGCAACAGCGCGGTTTTCACAACCTCATCGGCCGTACACACCGGGAGCTGGACTTGCTTGACGCCGTAGCGGTGCGCAATTTTTTCGACCAAGAACAGCCCGAGGCCGTCGTCTTAGCAGCAGCCTACGTCGGCGGCATAATGGCCAACTTGACGTATCGGGCTGATTTCATCTATCGCAACCTGCAGATTCAGCAGAACGTCATCGGAGAGAGTTTCCGCCACGGTGTGAAAAAGCTGCTCTTTCTCGGATCCACCTGCATCTATCCGCGCGATGCGCAGCAGCCTATCCGCGAAGAAGAACTCCTGACGGCGCCACTCGAATATACGAATGAACCTTACGCCATTGCCAAAATTGCCGGATTAAAACTTTGCGAGAGTTTTAATCTGCAATACGGAACGAATTATATTGCCGTTATGCCGACCAATTTATATGGACCTAACGACAACTTCCACTTGGAGCGGAGCCACGTCTTACCGGCTATGATGCGCAAAATCTACCTTTCGCGCCTCCTGAGTGAGAAAAACTGGTCAGCCGTGCGCAACGATCTCAACCTGCGCCCCGTGGAGGGCGTAGACGGGCAAGCCGACGAGGCAGCAATCACCAATATTTTGAGCAAATATGGCATTGCGCCCGGCCGCGTCACGCTTTGGGGCACGGGCAAACCGCTGCGCGAATTTCTTTGGAGCGAAGAAATGGCCGATGCGAGCGTTCACGTATTGTTGAACGTCGACTTTCAAGATACGTATGACGCAACTGCGCAAGAGGTTCGCAACTGTCACATCAACGTCGGTTCGGGCCGCGAAATTGCGATCAAGGATTTGGCCGAAAAAATCAAAGCTGCCGTAGGCTTTGAAGGTGAAATCGTTTGGGATAGCTCCAAGCCCGACGGCACACCGCGCAAGTTGACCGACGTCAAGAAGCTACACGCGCTGGGCTGGCACCATCGTATTGAAATCGACGAAGGCATTCAGCGCCTTTTCGATTGGTATCGAGCAGGCATCGAAGCTGCTGCCGCTACCCGCTGATTTAATTTTTAATAAGGCAATAGCGCCAAACTTCCCCGCAAGGGTGGTTTGGCGCTATTTTTTGTTTGTGCCCCAAGGCATCCCTTCGCTGCAAATTCTACTTCAGCAGACGCACTGCTGAGCTCTCTTGGATCACCGGCGAGCGCCGCTCATATCTGCGGATACCGGATCGCTTTGCCCTTCGTTTGGTGGGAGCAAACGATGGTTTGGTGGGAACAAACGATAGTTTGGCGGCAGCAAACGATGGTTTGGTGGGAGCAAACGAACAAACGCTCAACAGCAGCAAGCATTAGACTAATCGCAACGCGCAAGAAATCAACACCTTTTCGAGTTATTTGCCACGCTCAGCAGAAATCATAGGGCCGGCCTGCAAATAAGAAGCGCCGGCGAAAAGTGCGAATCGACTTTCGACGGCGCCGGCATTGCTGCATTTAGCGCAAAAAAAGAGCGCAAAGGGCAAATTGCTTTACCCCTTGCGCAATGCGTTGTCTAAGTCGTCTGCTCTCTTAGAACATATAAGTGAAAGAGAGGTCGAAGACGTTGTTTTTATTGGCGCCGTCAAATTTCTTCAAGCCCCAGTCGCTGCCGAGAGAGATGCGGTAATGGCGTGCAAACTCGGCGCCGAAATTAAAGCCTAAGCCCCAATCGAAACTATCGGCCCCCTCGTCTGAAAATGTGTCGCGATTATACTTGGCTACGACTATGCCTCGCTTGTTTACTTGCGTCACCTTCGTTTTACCGGCAAAGCCGAAAGCAAAATAAGGGCCGAAGTCAAAGAAAAGGGCTGAACGCCGCGTAAGCGCGTGTCTGTACATTACGCGGAGAGGCATTTTGAGATAAAAAGCCTCAGCATCTAAGCTGTAACCATTACGTCCGTCCCATTCGAGCGACTTTTTCCAACCCTGATCAGAAATTAGCAAGGCACCGGTCAGGCTGAAGCCTTTCTTTAAGCGTGCTTCTCCGCGACCGCCAAGGTTGAAGCCTACCTTTGAATCGAGGTGAGTCGGACCACTTACGTTTAAGCCACCTGTCAAGCCAAAGCGAAAATCTTGCGCCGAAGCGCTAAGGCCGCAAATCAAAGCCGCCAACAACAAAAACTTTTTCATTCGTGATATAATTTGTGATTATACATTTATTTTAAGCGTCCAAAATATGAAGACTTGCGCCTCCAACGGGGCAAAAATAGCCAACAAGTTTGAGACAAGCACTGCGCAGAAAGCAAGATTGAGATAAATTAACCGACATAAATATATGATTAGACGTAGGCGGGAAGCCCGAATTTGCTTACTTTTGCACGTTCTAATATTAAACGTTTTATTCAATTCAAATGAAATCCTTACCCGTAAGGAGCAAAGAAGTTGTGACGTTCCACAGCTTTGCACGCAAGGGATATGCCTTGTTTGCTGCGTTGCAAAAAGAAGTACGTATCGGCGTACTCTCTGCTGCTACGCTGACAACGGCCACTCCCTGCCTGGCTCACGCGCTTTCCCACCCTGCAACCTTTGATGCAGCCGTGTGCGATAGCTTGATAGCCGGCGATGCATCGCTCAAAGAAGCGCTCGTATCAGCTTCACGCGCTCCGATGGCTGCTCAAGTGGCAGCCCGCCAAGTGATCTCGCTGACGAAGGAGGACCTTCAGTCGGCCGGTGTGACAACTGTCAACGATGTTTTAAAATTGGCCGTCGGCATCGACGTGCGCCAACGCGGAGGCTTTGGCTTGCAGACCGACATAAGCATCGACGGAGGCACCTTTGATCAAATTACCTTACTCGTTAATGGGATCTCCATTAACAATCCTCAAACCGGCCACAACGCGGCCGACTTCCCACTTAATCTTGCCGATATTGAGCGCATCGAAATACTCGAGGGCGCCGCTTCGCGCTTGTTTGGATCGCAGGCCTTTTCAGGCGCCATCAATATCATTACGCGCACAGGCGGCGACAAACTGCGACTCGCGCTAAGCAGCGGCTCATATGCTTATTTGGCCGCCGAAGGGAGAAGCGCGCTGCAAGGCGAAAAGTGGGCGACAAGCTTAAGCGGCAGCTTCCAACGTTCAGACGGCGCCGTGAGAAACGGAGACTTCAAAGGCGGAAAATTCTTTTGGCAGGGCCGCTATGAAGACACTGCCGTCCGCGCAGACGTACAAGCCGGCACGACGTTCAACGATTTTGGTGCTAACACTTTCTATTCCGGCGCTTTTCCCAATCAATGGGAGGCCACGCGCCGCCATTTCGTCTCGGCAACGATGAGTACGAAAGGGCAGCTGCACCTTGCGCCAAGCGTATCTTGGCTACGCAATTACGATCACTTTCAATTGATCCGCCATACACACAAATACGAAAACTTCAACCGCGGCGACGTTTATACGGTCGGCATCAACGCCTGGACACAATGGCGTTTGGGGCGAACGGCCTTTGGCGCTGAACTTCGCCACGAAGAACTCTTCAGCACGAATCTGGGGCGGCCGATGGACAGTCTGCGCTTCTTTTCCGTGCCCGGCTATGACAATATATATTATACGAAACACGACAACCGAACGAACATATCTTTCTTCGCCGAACACAGTCTTGTCTTCAAACATTGGACACTCTCTGCCGGCTTACTCGCACAGCGGAACAGCGGAATAGACCGCCGATTCAAACTTTATCCGGGCTTGGATCTCAGTTACCGACCCGCTGAAGGCTGGCAACTGTTTGCCTCTTGGAATAAATCGCTCCGCCTGCCGACGTTCACCGATTTGTACTACAAAAGTCCGACGCAGGAAGGCAATTTAGGATTACAAGCTGAAGAAATCAATGCTTATCGGCTGGGAGGAAGTTACACGGCGGCCGCCTTTCAAGTCGATTTGCGCGCCTTTTATAACCGCGGCTCGAATATGATCGATTGGGTTATGTTTTCAGCCACGGATAAGTTTCACGCCACCAACTTCCGCTTGGACAACTTCGGCTTCAATTGTCGCTTGCTCTTCAATGCCGCAGAACTATTCGGTCCTCGACAGCCCTTGCAGCAATTCTCCATCGCTTATGCCCATATTCACCAAAACAGGAAAGATGATCAGGCCTATTTTAAGTCGAATTATGCGATGGAATATTTGCGACATCAATTCATCGTACAGCTCCGGCATCGCATCTTCGGCCCACTTTCCGCCGATTGGAACTTCCGTTTGACGAACAGACTCGGACAATACTTGGTCTACCGGCAAGCCAAGAGTACAGGCATCTTGCAGCCCTACGGCACGCAAGGCGTCTTAGACTGCAAAATCAGCTGGAAAGGCAAACGCTACGACGTCTTTGCCGATCTCTCCAACCTGACTGCCACACATTATTACGATGTAGGCAACGTCGAGCAGCCGGGTTTCTTGTTCCGTATCGGTGCAGTGTGGCGTTTATAATCCATCACTAATCTACGACGATACAAGGACGCGCGCTTTCGGCGCAATCTTTTCCTCGGCAAAGCGAGCTTTGTCGAGGAAAATTGCTTTCATACAGCCGCATCACTTAGGCCTCTTTAATGATAAAGGCAATAAGCATCATCCACTCACAGGATATCCTGAAAGTGGAGCAAGCCTAAACTTCCAGAAGTTCAACAGACCGATGTCATTCTACACAACCATTAAGAAGCTCCCTAATTGAGATAAACGCCTTGCCATAACGAGCTGATGCGCCAAAGCGCAAAGGTTCTTCGCCCTCAGTCGGGCAGGTTTTCTTTTAGTAAAAGTAGCATAGCCAAAAGCCTTGCCGCCAAAAAGACGACCGATTTGGACTTAAAGCATACCACCTCAGCTCGTAAATACCCCTATTGCGCTAAAACACGCAGCGCACCCACCCGCAAATAACCCCATTGGGCTTAGTCTTTTGATAGGGCAATGTTGACGCACAGCGTCAATGCTGCCACAACAACGCAACAAAATAACAACCCCTTAGGGTTGGTCTTTCAAAACAAACCAATGAACATACACAAGAAACATAAAAGACCAATCTAAACACGCCTCATATCCACCGACAAACAACCCCTTATACCAAAACACCCCACCTCCACTCACAAACAACCTCATCGCTCCAAAACATGCCGCATATCAGCCTACAAATAACCCCATCGGGGTTAGTCTTTTGGCAGGGCAGTGTTGACGCTGTGCGTCAACGCTGCCACAACAACGCAACAAAATAACAACCCCTTAGGGTTGATCTTTCAAAACAAACCAATGAACACGCGTAAGAAACTTGAAAACTAAACTTAAGCCATTCATCGCGCACCATACACTAAACAAAACTTGTTTGTACATATTAAAAGCGCTTCTTTTGTCTTTACATTTCACTTCGCACCTTAACAACAAATCATTTCTTAGGCTATCAAAATACATCTCTACGCGTAGAAGCCATCATTCCCCTTATTAGGACATAAATTCCTACTATGGGGACTTTACTTCCTACCTTTGGTATTTTAATTCCTACCTATAGGAATTATTTTCCCTACCTATTCGGACAAAAAATGTACGCCGGCTTATACAAACAAAGCTATATTTAGGCGAAATTTTCCGCCTTTGTAGGAGCAACTCATGCGGTTGCAAACGTTACATTTATACTCCGCCGTTAATGCACCTACACTCAGCCACGCGACAACACACGGGCTATTTTGAAAAGGAAAAAGGGCCGCGCACTGCCAAACACAACCCCAAACACACGCTCCGCTCCACACCAAAACAACGCATAGGCACAAAAAAAGCGTGCCACAAAAAGCGGTCGCTTCATACGCTTTTTCCATATTCTCCCCTACTTTTTCAAAGCAAAGTCTGAAGAAAGCGGGAAAAATTGATAAAATTGCACTGAAAAACGCTTAACTTTGCCGTAATATTTAGATTCTTAACAGGCAAACAAGCACATAAAATGATGAAACCTACTCTTTTCTTATTGGCTGCCGGTATGGGCAGTCGCTACGGAGGCCTCAAGCAGCTCGACGGTTTAGGCCCTCACGGCGAAACTATTATGGACTACTCCATCTACGATGCCATCAATGCAGGCTTCGGCAAACTCGTTTTCGTGATCCGCAAAGACTTTGAGGAGGCTTTCCGCGAGAAAGTGCTCAGCAAATACGAAGGCCATATCCCCTGCGAACTCGTGTTTCAATCTATTGATGACTTACCGGAGGGCTTTACCTGCCCGCCGGAGCGCACGAAACCTTGGGGCACGAATCACGCCGTATTGATGGGTGAGCCTGTAATACACGAGCCTTTTGCCGTGATCAATTGCGACGACTTCTACGACCGCGATGCCTTTCGCGTTATCGCCGATTTCTTAACGCAATTGCCCGAAGGCAGCAAAGGAACTTACGCGATGGTTGGTTTCCGCTGCGGCAACACGCTGAGCGAAAGCGGCACCGTCTCTCGCGGCGTTTGCGATAAAGATGAGAACGGACTATTGACCTCCGTTGTGGAACGCACGCAAATCAAGCGCATCGATGGAACAATCAAATATCTTGCCGATGATGGAAAAGAATGGGTTCCTTTAGCCGATAACACGCCGGTATCTATGAATTTTTGGGGCTTCACGCCCGACTATTTCGCTTATAGCAAGGCCTTCTTTAAGGAGTTTCTAAGTAAGCCGGAGAATATGGAAAATCTGAAGAGCGAGTTCTATATCCCGTCGATGGTCGATCATCTGATTCGCCAGGGCGAGGCCACTTGTCGCGTCTTGGATACAACGAGCAAATGGTTCGGTGTGACTTATCCCGAAGACCGCGACGGCGTTGTCGAGAAGTTCCGCAAACTTCACGAAACGGGCGTTTATCCCGAAAAACTCTTCTAAGTTGAGCACCACAAAAGCACTACGCCCCTCCTGACCGATGAGGTCGAGGGGCCTGTGGCTTGTTGTTTTACGACACACACATTATATAATATAGGCTCATACGCTTATGCAAAAACCTCAAAGGCCACCTCGTCTCGTTCGTCCCAACTCTTTGCGCGCTTGGTGGCTGGCCGCCCGCCCCAAGACGCTCTCGGCTGCGCTGATGCCCATTGTGGCGGCATCGGCCTTTGCCTTTACGAAAGATTCGTTTAATTGGCAGCCGGCCCTGCTCTGCATTCTCTTTGCAACCTTAATGCAGATCGCAGCCAACTTCATCAATGACCTCATTGATTTCCGCCGTGGGACGGACGGCGCAGAGCGACTCGGTCCTGAGCGTGCTTGCGCGCAAGGCTGGATTAAGCCTATAGATATGCGCATCGGCATTGCGCTGGTGCTGTTTCCGGCTTGTATGGTTGGCCTCTGCCTTTTGCCTTTCGGCGGCTTGCCTTTAATTCTGATCGGATTAGCCTGCGTCTTGTTTGCTTTTCTATATACGACGCTGCTAAGCTATTGCGGGTTTGGCGATATGTTGGTTTATGTTTTCTTTGGCTTCGTACCGGTCTGCTGCACTTACTATGTAGAGGCCGGAGATGTCTTACCGGAAATCTTCTTATTAGGCGCCGGCTGCGGACTGGTCATAGATACGCTGCTCGTCTTAAACAATTATCGAGATCGAACAACGGATCGCATAGCCGGCAAACATACGCTGATCGTCATTTTCGGGGAGCGTTTTGGCAGTTTGTTCTATCTCGGTCAAGGCCTCATCGGTTGCGCCTGCATCAGTGGTGCTTTTGCTTTCAACGGCCGCTGGTCAGCCCTACTACCGCTGCTTTATATTCCCTTCCACATCGCTACGTGGCGAGAAATGGTTCGGATCAATCAAGGCCGAGCGCTGAATAAGATTCTGGGAAAGACGTCGCGCAATATGATCTTACTGACGCTGCTGACGGCCTTGGTAGCCTTTCTTTGACGCTGACCTTTCTCCCAACTCAATCACCTCTATATTCTCAAAGCGCTTGCCCTCGACCGTGAAGCGAACAAGCGTGCGCACCTGCTGCCAACCCTGAATGCCGGCCGCACCCGGATTGATATGCAGGCAGGAGAGCGTAGGATCGTATTGTATCTTCAAGATATGCGAATGGCCCGATATGAAAAGGTCAGGCGGCGAAGCGTAAAGCCGGGCAGCGATGCTGCGATCATAATGACCGGGATAGCCTCCGATGTGCTTAATTAAGACATCGGCGTCTTCACACTTGAAGCGCAAAATCTCCGGATACATTCTTCTCAAATCACCTCCGTCGCAATTGCCGCAAACGGCTTGCAGCGGAGCTATTTCATTGAGCTTTTCGGCCAACGCAACCGAACAAATATCTCCCGCATGCCATATTTCATCACACTCGGAAAAGTATTCCGCATAGCGATCATCCCAATAGCTATGCGTATCGCTTAGAAGTCCGATGCGCGTCATTCGTCCGCGGCCGTTTTAGGCGTATCGGAGAGAGCCAAGCGCTGCTCCACGAAGTGGCGAATCACCTCAGCCGTCCCCTCATAACCCAAGACGCCTGAATTGAGGCAAAGATCGTAAGAAGCAGCTTCGCCCCAGGTCTTCGGACTATAGAAGTTATAGAAATCAGCCCGCTTGTTGTCTACACTTTCAAGCAAACGGCGCGCCTGCTTCTCCGTCATGTTGCGCCGTTGGCAAATACAGCGAACGCGCTCCTCCAAATCAGCTGAAATGAAGACACTGACCAGTTGCGCGTGGTCTCGCAACACATAGTCGGCGGCGCGGCCTATGAAGAGGCAACTCTCTTTGGCAGCGGCCTTGCGTATAGCGTCGCTCTGCAACTTAAAGAGTTTTTCATCGCTCAACTGATTAACGTAATAGTCGCCCGCACCAATAATTGGCGAAAGGCTGTGCCAGGCGTGACTAATAAAGCCTTTCTTCTCATCCTTCCTTTCAAAGATGGCCTGATCATAGCCGCTTTCGTGCGCAGCTATGGTTAATATTTCACGATCAAAGTATTTGATATCGAGCTGTTCGGCTAACAAACGTCCGATACGGCGGCCGCCGCTGCCGAGTTGGCGACCAATGGTGATAACGTAAGGTTTCATAAGAGTTAAGAATAGATCAATGTTATTGCGTGATTGTTTTTTCTGCGAGAATGTGCCTAAACTTTTTGACTTGCCACGCTTGCAGTGCAATGGCTATCAGGAAAGCCATCGTATCGGCCACAGGCATCGAATACCAAACGCCATCGACGGGATTGTCGAACAAGCGCGGAAACAGGAAGAGCAAAGGCACGAGGAAGAGCAATTGGCGCGTGAGCGAGAGGAAGATGCTTTTGCCCGTCTGCCCTATACTTTGGAGAAAAGCAGTTGTGATTATTTGAATGCCTACCAACGGGAATGTGAAAGTCATAATGCGCAAGCCGTGGGCGGCCTCCTCAATCAGTTGCGGCGAACCTTTTGCAAAGAGCGTCACGAGCGGCGTAGCGAAGAAGAAGTAAATACAAAAGGAAATAAAAGTTATGACCGTGGCAAACAAGCCGGCTTTCTTCAGCACCTCAATCAAGCGATCGTAACGCTTTGCTCCATAATTGAAGCCGGCAATGGGCTGCATACCTTGGTTAAGGCCTATGGTCAGCATCACGGCAAAAAGAATCAGTCGGTTGGCAATGCCATAACTGCCCACGGCAACGTCGCCGCCCGCGCCGGTCTCTGCGCCGTAAAGCGTCATGCTGCGTGTAATGATGATGGCCACAAGGCATGCGCAGAGATTGATCAAAAATTGAGGCAGACCGATCGTAAGCGCCTTAAAGATGATGCGCCCACTGATGTTTGGATGCTCAAATCGCAGATAGACCAAGTTGGTTTTGTCTGTAAACAAATAGAATTGGCGGCAGAGCATTAAGAATTGAGCGCAGACGGTGGCTGCCGCCGCGCCGCGTATCCCCCAATGGAAGACGAAGATAAAGAGTGGCGCAAGCAAACAGTTGGCCACGACCGTACCAATTGTTGAAAGCATAGCCTCTCGAGGCCGATTGGTCGAACGAAGCAGGGCATTCATACCCAAATAGAGGTGAGTAATGACGTTGCCGCAAAGGATTACGGTCATAAAATCGCGCGCCGGCCCGAGCGTGACGTCACTCGCGCCGAAGAAACACAGGATGGGCGTGAGAAACACTTGCAGCAGGATGCCTAAACCTAAACCCATCACGACGTTCATAAAGAGAACGTTGCCTAAAATATCTTGTGCCGTGCGATAGTCTTTTTGCCCGAGGCGCACAGACATCAGCGTAGCGCCACCAACGCCTACCATAGCACCAAAAGCTGCCCCCAAAGCCATCAAAGGTCCTGTCAGTGCGAGGCCCATAATAGCTTCCGGACCAACGCCCTGCCCGATAAAAATACCGTCGATAATATTATAGAGCGACGAAGCAGCCATAGCGGTAATGGCCGGCAAGGCATACTGCAAGAGCAAGCGGCCTATGGGTTTCTCGCCCAATTCGTTGAGCCGCTTTTTACCGGATTCTACCACCTCGGACTCTTCTTCCGACGCGGCAGGTTGCGCTGCTATCGTTTGCGACTTGTCTTTCATTTTTCAATTAAAATCTTTGGATGCCGACAAGTCGGTATCGGTCTGTCTTCAAGCATCGTTTTGCTCGTCGAAAGCGCACCGTCTACAGCCTTGCACGTGCTATACTCATGCAAAGTTAGGCCTTGGCGAGAAAAACGACAAGGAAAACGAAGGAAGAAATTAAAAAAACAAGTCGACGCTGCTTTTACGAAAGGATTTTTTCTTATCGCCGATCAAACAAACCTGTCGATCTATGCCGCGAGTCTTACTTTACGATCATTATATACTCATTTTCTGCCCGTTATGTCTCTTCTGAATATACATCGACTGAGATTCGTTTCGTTTGGCGCCGGCAAACGATAGTTTGGTGCCGGCAAACGATAGTTTGGCCTTGGCAAACCATTGTTTGCTGCCAGCAAACAATGAGTCGGTCGAATAAAAGGCATAGCATGATAAGTTATGCAAGGGACAGAATGCGACGAAGATGATTGACTGCACAGACGGCCGTTCGCCTTCGCCGGTCGGCATTTAGCAAAAAGGAGAAAGAAAAGAAAACAAGCCTTGCCGGCTGACTGTCATTTGAAACTTAAAAGGAAAATTTCAGTTCGGTCAAAGCAGGGAATAGGTGCCGGAGGTGGGTTTTTCGGGACAAAAGGAGAGACCATCATAAACGAAGACTCCCCAAGTAAGCTTTCTGCAAAGCCTACTCGGAGAGTCAGTTCAAAAAGCGTGGTCAGGCGCATCGAAGTGCCTCATCTTCGACTACGCGCTTGCGATGAGGCAAACGATCGGCTGATGTGAGGCAAGTGCTTCCTGCAACCTTAACCTTCGCTTGTATTGTAGTGCGCTTGCACAGTTGCGTCGAGCACGGCGATGGCCGTGACGTTGACGATGTCGCGCACGTCGGCCTCAAAGTCGGTAAAGTGGATTGCCTTATTCAAACCAATCTGAATCGGCCCGATTACTTCACCTTCGTCGGCCATACTCTTAGCTATTTTGTAAGCCGCGTTAGCTGCGCTCAATGATTGGAAGATGAGCGTATTGACATCTTGACCCTTGAGACGCGTAAACGGATACTTCTCATCGCGTAATTCGCGATCGAGCGCGAAGTTTACTTGCATTTCGCCGTCGATAGCCAATTCGGGATATTCCTTTTGCATACGTTCTACGACGCGATGGACAACTGCCGGTTTTCCATCCTCATCGCTGCCAAAATTTGAATAGGATATCATCGCCATAGCCGGAGTTCGATTGAAGAAGCGTACGCCGGAAGCGGCCAAACGGGCGAGGTCGTAAAGGGCATGCTCGTCGGGGTCGCGATTGATCAAAGTATCGCCGAAGAAGCAGATGCCTTTCTTAGAGGAAACCAAGTGGAGGGCGCCGAAATGCTCATAGCCGGGACGGATTCCTATGACTTCTTTGGCCGCTTGGATAGTCCCCGCATAGCGCGTATAAAGTCCGGTGATAAAAGCATCAGCATCGCCCGTCTCCACCATCATCATGCCGAAATAATTTCGCTCAAACATTTTGTCGCGCGCAACCTCTAAGTTAAATCCTTCGCGTTCGCGCTTCTGCGCAAGAATCTTTGCGTAACGCAAACGGCGCTCTGACTCGGAATTATCCCGCAAGTTGACGAGCTCACATCCGTCCAAGTTTAATTCAAGTTCGTCGGCAATGTGCTTAATCTCCTCTTCGTTGCCCAACAAAACGGGATGGCAGAAGCCTTCTTCTTTAGCTTGTACGGCAGCTTGCAGCATTTTTGGATGAGAACCTTCGGCAAAGACAACGCGCTTCGGATGGAGGCGTACCGTCTCAAACAGGTTTTGCGTAAACTTCGTCTCTTGGCCCATCAACTCGCGAAGGCGTTGACGATAGGCCTTCCAGTCGGTAATGGGTGTGCGAGCTACGCCGCTATCCATCGCAGCTTTGGCCACAGCCATCGAAACTTCTGTGATGAGGCGGGGATCGACGGGTTTCGGAATGAAATATCCGGGGCCAAAGGTAAGATGGCGCACTTGGTAAGCGCGATTGACGATATCGGGAACGGGACGGCGGGCCAACTCGGCAATAGCTCGCACGGCGGCCATCTTCATTTCTTCGTTGATGGCGCGAGCTGCTGTGTCTAAAGCGCCGCGGAAGATATAAGGAAAGCCGAGTACGTTGTTGATTTGATTGGGATAATCGGTGCGTCCCGTACTCATCAAGACGTCAGGACGGGCTTCGATGGCGTCTTCGTAAGTGATTTCGGGCTGCGGATTGGCCAAAGCAAAAACAATTGGGCGCTCGGCCATCGTGCGAACCATATCTTTGGAAAGAACATTGCCTTTGGAAAGGCCGACAAAGACATCTGCGCCTCGAACAGCCTCTGCTAAGGTGTGCACATCGCGGCGGGAGGTGGCAAATTCCTTCTTTTGCTCAGTCAAATTTGCGCGATCGTCAGTGATAACGCCTTTAGAGTCGAGCATAACAATGTTCTCTTTGCGCGCACCAAAAGCACAATACAAGCGCGTACAAGAGATTGCCGACGCGCCGGCGCCATTTACGACGATTTTAACCTCTTCTATTTTTTTATTAGCCACGATGAGGGCATTCAAAAGTCCGGCGCAGGAAATGATAGCTGTGCCGTGCTGGTCATCATGCATTACCGGAATGTCCAATTCTTCCTTCAAGCGGCGCTCGATTTCAAAACATTCGGGCGCTTTAATGTCTTCAAGGTTAATGCCACCAAACGTTGGGGCAATGGCTTTCACGGCCTGAATGAATTTCTCCGGATCCTTCTCGTCTACTTCTATGTCGAAAGCGTCGACACCTGCGTAGATTTTGAACAAAAGGCTCTTCCCCTCCATCACGGGCTTACCGGCCATCGCGCCGATGTCGCCCAAACCGAGCACGGCTGTACCATTGGAAATCACAGCTACGAGATTGCCTTTGTTAGTGTATTTATAGACGTCGTGGGCTTCATTCTGAATTTCCAAACACGGCTCTGCAACGCCCGGAGAATAGGCCAGAGAAAGATCGGTCTGCGTCCGGTAAGGCTTAGTCGGGACAATTTCAATCTTTCCCGGCTTCCCCATCGTGTGGTAGCGAAGTGCTGCCTCTTTAGTTATCTTTACCATTTTCCTATTGCTTTTATTTGTGAGGATATTTCCTAAATTCGTGTTATCTACTTAGAGCAAAGATACGGCTTAAACTTGAATATTGTTCATTGTGAAAGATCTTTTATCGCGGACAACCGTCATTTTATAGAAGATATTCGTTTATTCATTCCACTTTATTTGCATTTGGCAAGTATGACGTGCAATTTAGAGTGACGATTTTCGATCTGGGCTCAAGAAGCACTCACGCTTGAAAAAGGAAAACTTGAGGTGAAAAAAGGAGGATTTACGACAGAACAAGGAGAATTTATGATTAAATGCGCAAAACACGGGAGTTTTTTAGGTGAATAGGGATCTTATTTGGTCATCTTTTTTTACATTTGTACGTTATTTGGAATTAAGTTAGAAAAGATGCGGGAAGAAAGCCTACAGAATCATGTTATAGCAACGGCACAAAAACTATTTTACAAGGAAGGCGTGCGCGCCGTGACGATGGACAAGGTAGCGCAAAGTTTGCGTATGTCTAAGCGCACGCTCTACGAGTTGTTTACCGACAAGGAAGATCTTCTCGTGGCCTGTGTCGCAGCTTCTCACAAGGATTTTAAGGATAAGATGCGCAAAGCTTCGAAGCCGGAAGATACCGTAATCGACATCATTTTACGCACGTTCTCATATCGACTGAAATGGGCTAAGAATGTTTCGCCCACATTCTTTTCGGAGACGAACAACTACCCGAAAGTCGTGGCTTTATTCGAAAACTATCGTGAGGATATGCGCGCCGATTTTTGTAAATTCTATCATCGAGGCGTGCAAGAAGGCCTTTTTATCGACCGATTGAACCCGCAATTACTCTATTTGTCTTTTATCACAATGATGCCGGCTATGCGGGCTTACTCGACAAAAGATTCTTTGCAGCCCTTCGACTTCTTTCTCAACACCTATTTCGTACACGTGAGGGGCTTTGCAACGGAAAAGGGACGCCAACTGCTGGATGAATTTGTCGTCAACTATCGACGCGAGCACCACCTCTAAGTTGCAGAGCGCTTGGCCATAACAAAACGGCGGGCAAGCCTTGGTTTTGCTCTCTTATATATAATATGTGGTTTCGCCCCTTCGACAACAAGGTGAGCACTCCGCACTTTCCCACCTCTTTACACAAAACATCCGGCGTGTTGCGCTATCAAAGCGTACACGCCGACTTCATACATTATGAGCTCTATGCAATCTTTTGGTACTTAATCGCCGAAATTGCTTCGGCGCTACCAACTAACATTCGCCATATCCTTACTCTTGCTCCTGCTTTCAGCATACTTCGCACAGCATGTCGAAAGCAGAAAACAGGGAATCAAAGCTCCGCCTTTAGAAGTGGATACTTTTCAGCGCCGGCAAGAGTTCTGCGAGGTCGTCGATCAATTCTTGCTCCGTCTTGCCATCAAGGCGGGCCACGAAAATCGTATCATATCCGGCGATTGTGCCTGCTACGGAAGGCATATGGCTGATATCAATATCAGCAGCCAAGCCGCGAGCATAGCCGGGACGCGTATGAAGCACAAGCAGATTGCCCGACTTTCTCACTTCAGCCAAACCTGAGTTGCGAAGATATTCGGGCAGCACCTCGGGCGCTACAGTGCGTTGATACGTGTCGCGCTGGGGCAAGATATACTGAAAACCTTCGCGCGTTCTGATCTTGGCTGCGCCCAAGCTGCGCAAGTCGTGCGACAAGGTGGGCTGAGAAACACTAAAGCCGGCATCGGCCAACTCACGTAAAAGGTCGGCCTGTGTAGCCGAAGTACGGTTAGATAAAATTACGCGTAGCGCGTCTAATCTTGGAGCTTTCATCTTTATACAGGAATTAACAAAAGACAAAGTTATTTATTTGGATACAAAGGTACTCATTTTTGAATAGCAGTACCACTTATTTCAATAAAAATTTGCGGAGATAGCTATATTTTTTGAGTTTGGCCAGCATTCTTTACATCTTTGGTTAAACTCCACTAAATAATGCGTAGATATTTCGCATTTATCTCAATACTTTGAGGCGTTAAATATTGCCCATACTCGACTACATCTGACTACTTGCGCAAATAAAGTGCGTTATAAACATCACATAACGAAAAATTTCACTCTTACGAAGCCTCGCTGCTCACAAGTGACAAAGCCGGGGTCGCGGAGCGTATATGATGAGTCAACGATCAACCATTTATGACAATTTGGAGAGCAATTTCATAGGCTGAAAGTCTTGATCGTAAGCGCGCAAAGCTCGACAGCGAGTTGTTTCATCGTGAGCACAAACCTTTTTTGTCGTGAGGTGAAGCCTTTGTTATCGTGAGCGCAAACCTTTTTTATCGTGATAAAAAACGTGTAGGATTGGGCGGAAGCAGTAGATAAGGCAGGCCTGCTGCATTTGTATCCAACTATGAGGAGCATCATATAGGACAGACGAAAGTATAAACTAAAGTAGACTGATGGGCGATAAGGCTTGCACGGGCGGCGGACGCATCTGCTGATACACGGGCAGCGCGGAAGCATCGGCAAACCGACTTATGGGCATAAAAAAACTCTCGATTTCAGATTGAAATCAAGAGTTGAAAAACTTGCTTGAGAAATTTGTGTGGTGCCACCAGGAATCGAACCGGGGACACAAGGATTTTCAGTCCTTTGCTCTACCAACTGAGCTATGGCACCTTGCATTTCCGTTTTGCGAGTGCAAAGGTAGAAACACTTTTTGAATACACCAAGCGTTTGCCTAAGAATTTTCGAAGCATCCGTAAAATTCCTTTTTTTGCGATGTTGGAAGTCGGGCGTAATAAAAGAATTGCTATCTTTGCGTATCAAGCAATCATTAGAGAAATAAACCATATAGCAATGAATATTGTAGATAGATTTTTGGCCTATACGCAATTTGACACACAATCGGCCGAAGATGCAGGCAAAACGCCAAGTACTGACAAGCAAATGACCTTCGCTCGCTACCTGCGCGATGAGTTGGTCCAAATCGGATTAAAGGACGTGGAGCTCGACGACGAGGGTTATCTTTATGCAACATTGCCCTCAAATACGAAAAAGAAAGCTCCGACGATCGGTTTTATCGCGCATATGGACACCAGTCCGGACGCTTCGGGTGCTAACATCAAACCGCGCATCGTCAAAGCTTATGACGGGACGGACATTGTATTGGATGCCGCAGCCGGAATCGTGACGAGCGTGGAAAAATTTCCGGAACTCAAGCGCCACATTGGCGAGGATATCATCGTGACCGACGGACATACGCTGCTGGGCGCAGACGATAAGGCCGGCATTGCGGAAATTGTGCAAGCGATGGTCTACCTCATGGAGCATCCGGAGATAGAGCACGGAAAAATTCGCGTAGGTTTTAACCCCGACGAGGAGATCGGCTTGGGCGCACATAAGTTTGACGTCGAAAAGTTTGGCTGCGAGTGGGCTTATACGATGGACGGCAGCGAACTGGGCGAATTGGAGTTTGAGAACTTCAACGCGGCGGTTGCTAAGATCGACATCACGGGCGTCAGCGTACACCCCGGCTATGCTAAGGATAAGATGATCAATGCTTGCCGCGTAGCTACGGATTTCATAAACTTACTTCCGGCTAATGAAGTGCCGGAGAAGACGGACGGCTATCAAGGCTTCTTCCACCTTATCGGGATGGAAGGCGGCGTAGAGAAAGCTTCGCTCACCTATATCATTCGCGATCACGATCGCCAGAAGTTTGAAGATCGCAAAAAACTCATCATCGAGGCCGGCGAAAAAATCAATGCGCAATATGGCGAGGGAACAATAAATCTCGTAGTCAAAGATCAGTATTATAATATGCGTGAGAAGATTGACCCGGTAATGCACGTGACGGATTTAGCCATAAAGGCGATGGAAGAAGTGGGCGTTTCACCACGCGTAAAAGCGATTCGCGGCGGCACAGACGGTGCTCAGCTATCGTTTAAGGGGCTCCCCTGCCCTAATATCTTTGCCGGCGGACTGAATTTTCACGGCCCGCACGAGTTCTTGCCGATTCCGAATATGGAAAAGGCGATGGAAGTGGTCGTGAATATCTGTCGACTTACGGCAGATTTCAACGAGTAAGCCGACTTTTACCTTATTGTACCGGCGCTATCAGAAGCGTCGGTACTTCCTTTTCTATGCTCGGAGATGAATTTTATATCAGACTTAGCACTCATTCTTGTCATAGCCGGCATCACCGGCCTTATTTTTAAACGCCTGCGGCAACCGCTGATCTTGGGTTACATCCTGGCCGGCTTTTTGGCCAGCCCGCATATGACGTTTTTTCCGTCGGTGAGGGACACATCCAGCATCCATACGTGGGCAGATATAGGTATTATCTTCTTAATGTTTGCCTTAGGCCTCGAGTTTTCTTTCAAGAAGCTCGTCAAGATGGGCACCGGACCAATCATAACGGCCGTCTCGATCATCCTTTTTATGATGACGATGGGTACGCTCATAGGCCAAACCTTCGGTTGGTCGGAAATGAACAGTCTGTTTTTGGGCGGAATGCTTGCCATGTCGTCAACGACGATTATTTATAAGTCGTTTAGCGAACTCGGTTTACTACAACAGAAGTTTGCAGGCAGGGTTATTAGTGTGCTAATCTTAGAAGATATCTTCGGCATCTTGCTGATGGTCGTGCTACCGGCGCTCGCGGCATCGAATAAGTTTGAGGGGCAGGAACTCATCATGAGCTTCGGAAAGCTGTTTTTCTTCCTTATTCTTTGGTTTGTGGTGGGTATTTACATCGTTCCGCAAATTCTTCGGAGTTTCAAGAAATGGCTGAACGCGGAAACGCTATTAGTCTTCAGCGTGGGCCTGTGTTTCTTGATGGTATTTTTGGCCGAAAAAGCCGGTTACAGTAGTGCTTTGGGCGCATTCTTGATCGGTAGCATCCTGGCTGAGACGATCGAAGCTGAAGCTATTGAGAAGGTAATTTCTTCCGTGAAGGACTTGTTTGGCGCTATATTCTTTGTCAGTGTAGGTATGCTTGTTGATCCCGCAATATTACTAGAACATTGGGCACCAATCGTAGTTATTGTCGCGGCAATCCTTATCGGGCAAATGATTTTCGGCACGATCGGCTACTTGCTTTCGGGCTTGCCGCTCAAGACGGCGATGCAATGCGGTTTTAGTATGGCTCAAATCGGCGAGTTTTCGTTTATCCTCGCCTCGCTTGGCATTACGCTCGGCGTGACGAGCGACTTCCTTTATCCGGTTGTGGTGGCGGCTTCAATCATTACAACTTTCCTCACGCCGTATATGATCAAACTGAGTCTGCCGGCTTACAAACGCCTGGAAAAGTTACTGCCTCGGAAGGTGACGCGCCGACTTTCGGATCGCTCAACTGCAGGCAAAGAGGTGCCGGCTTCGGGCTGGCGTGTGATGTTTACGGGGCAACTCGTTATTGTCGTGACTTATCTCGTCCTAACCTTTTCGGCGATCGGTATTTCCTTTACGGTTATTCTGCCTTTCTTGCGCAGTCTGCTGACGCATTGGGGAGGTAATATTGTCGGAGGTTTGCTCACGTTCTTCGGGATTTCAGTCTTTCTGCGTCCGATTGTGATGAAAAAAATCCACGCTCAACAGGTCAAGCAATGGCGTTTGAATGGTGCAAAGCGCAGTTTGCTGTTTTTCTATTTGAGCATTGCGCTTCGCTTTTTCATTTCCACGCTGGCCACCTACTATATCCTAAATTATTTATCTCCGTTTAGGTGGTATTGGCACTTATTGGCGGCGGCCTTGCTCGTAGCGTTGATCACGATGGATCGAATCTTTGGCTTTAAAAACCCGCTTTCAAAGCGCGTGAAGTATGTTAGCATCCGCTTAGAGCGAACTTTTACCCATAATCTTCGCCAACGGGAGTGGAAAGCCGCGGCGCGGCGACCTGGCTACGCAAGAACGCTCGATAGGTACGATTTACACCTTTCTCAACTCGTATTACCCAACAATTCGGCTTGGGGAGGTCTGACTTTAGCTCAACTTAACTTTGGGCAAACAGACGGCGTTATGATCGCCGCAATTGTGCGTGGCGGCAATAGGGTTAATATTCCGGATGGCAACACGATGCTTTTCCCGCAAGATACCATAGAAGTAATTGGCGACGACGACAGTTTGGAAGCTTTAGCCAAGCGTATGCAGGCGGAAATCGTAACCGGCAATAAGCGGGTCCTCAACCACCGCCTCGACATCAAGCATATTACGATCGGCAGCAAATCTCCCTTCTGTGAAAAGACAATTTTTGAAAGCGGCATCAGAGAAGATTACAATTGTATGGTCGTTGGCTTCGAGGACGAAGAGGAAGAGAGCAACGCGATCAACATTGCCGTGGCCAATCGGCGCATCGTAAAAGGCGACACCATCTGGTTGGTAGGAGAAGAAAAGGACTTGAAGCAAATCAAGTTGGCCAATGCCGGCTCGAGTCCTACCGATAAGCAAGTCTAAACCGCCAAGCGCTCAAATCAACGCGGCGGTAAACAAGAATCATTCATTATATATAAGAGACAAGGCTATGAAATTTGAATCAAATGCGGATTGGATCAACTTCGCAAAAGAACAAACGCACAACGACAAAACCGTTATGGACGAAGTCAACGCTTGCGCCCAATCGCCCAAGACTTTTATTAGCGAGAAAGCACTTCAGATGAAGTCGACCGCTTTCCGCAACGACTATATTTCGCTGGCTGAAGATATGGCTAATGCATCCGATCAGGAAGTATTTATCCAATGTCTGCAATATTTGCTGGAAGACGCCGACTATTTGGCATTCGTCGACAAGCACGCAGGCGTGGAGACCTTCTGTTGGCGCATCAATGAGCAGAAAGCTGTGAAGCGGCGCGGTCTTCGCATCTCTTCCAAGCAACTCACGCCCGGCGCTGGCGCCATACAATGGGTGGCCGAGATCAACGCACTTTGGCAACCACAGGGCTTGCAATTGATCTTCCTCGAAGAAGGTCCTGCACAATTCTATACGATCGCCGCGCGCGACTAACCGTCGCCACACAAAATAAGAGGTGATTATTGCCGGTCTTTCCTGCACCGTTCGATAATCACCTCTTATTATATAATGTCTCCCACTCAAGATGTGGGCATCTTATTCTACAAAAGCCTCCATAAAGGAAAAAGATGCTTGAGGTTCGATCTCCAAATACTGCGTCGTTGCCGGCAACAACACACTTCCGCCTGCTTGTAGCGTAAACCGATTTCCCAAATCGTCAGTGCAAACGGCCGCTCCCTCGTAAGCTACAAGCACCACAAAACTATCCAGATCCGAATAGCCGGCGTGAAAGGGCTGATTCAAACGCCCCAAGCGCGTAGAGAAAGCACTACAATGCACCAATGGCACCCTTTTATTCCACGCCTGATCATAAGCCACGGGATCCGGTCGGCAATCATTGAAGTTTAAAGCCATCTTGGCTTGTTCGATATGCAACTCCCGCTTTTTCCCATCCTTCCCGATGCGATCAAAATCATAGACGCGAAAGGTATCATCGCTCGCCTGCTGAATTTCGATCAGCAAGTTGCCGGCGCCGATACTATGAATCCTACCCGCTGGAATGAAGAAACAATCGCCCGCAGCCGAAGGTTGCGTATGGAGCAAGTCCAAGAAGTTTCCCGCGTGTAGCGCCTCTTCATAAAGTTCGGGCGTCAAAGGACGATCGAACCCCATATATAATTGTGTATCCTCCGACGCCCCTACGATAAACCACATTTCAGATTTACCATACGGATGCCCCATTTTATGGGCGATTTCGTCATTGGGATGCACCTGAATACTCAAATCTTGAGCGGCTGAAATAAACTTAACGAGTAGCGGAAACTTATTTCCGAAACGTGAAAAGTTCTTTTTTCCCACGAGTTCCGCGCCGTAACGATCAATCAAGTCGCAGATCGTCAAGCCCTTGTCCTTACCTTCGCTCACGAGCGTTGCCGCGCCGGCCACGCCGGAAAGCTCCCAACTTTCTCCCACGTTCTCGGCGTCCGTCTTGATTTGTTTCAAGCGGATAATCTCTTGTCCGCCCCAAAGGGTTGACTTGAGCAGAGGTTGGAAGAAATATGGTTGCATAGACAATGCGCTTTATATAAGCGGCGAATTTACGGATAAATCGCTACTTTTCCAATACTTTCTATCGAAAAGGCACAACCATAGGCCGACAATAAGCCATCTTCACCCGCCAACTGCTCTTTTTGCTATACTTCCCCCGCTTTTCATGGGCGCATTGCCCTACAGCAGCGGTGGCAAGGGCTAATCGCAACATCATCTGCCCTCCGTTTTTTTGCGTTATCTCCCCCACTTTTTCGGCTTTTCTTGGCCGAAATATTAAAATAACGTTAAAATAAAGCATTTTCTTAGTACTTTGTTTTGCATAGTACTAAGTTCTGCATACTTTTGTGCCGTGCAAGGTATTTAATATTTTAGATTCAAGCGCTGAAAGTTCACGAATCCGGCGTTTCTGTCCAAAAATCAATTGAGGAAGCCGCAATTGCGCCAAGCACACCAAAAGAAAAAGTAAGACAAACCACTATATTGAATTATGAACACGGATAATGCTAAATCTCAAATGCGCAAAGGCATGCTCGAATATTGCGTGCTGCTTTTGCTGCATCGGGAAGCAGCCTACGCGAGTGACATTATCACGCAACTAAAGCGCGCTGATCTCATCGTCGTAGAAGGTACGCTCTACCCATTGCTCTCCCGCTTGAAAAAAGAAGGGCTGCTCTCTTATCAGTGGCAAGAGTCCACGCAAGGACCTCCGCGTAAGTATTACGCACTAACGGCTGACGGCCGACAAGCATTGACCGACTTGGACGAAGCTTGGAATCAACTCATTCGAACCGTCACGTTGCTGCAAAAAGAAAGCGACTTACCACAAGCTAAATCAACTGAACCTACTAACATTCCAGAAATCCCAACAAAATGAAAAAGAATATTACCATCAATCTCTTTGGAGCGCTCTACAACATCGACGAAGATGCTTACCAACTCCTGGATCAGTATCAAAAAAATATGCGCGCCTATTTCGCCGATCGCGAAGGCGGCGAAGAAGTGGCCGAAGACATCGAACGGCGCGTGGCCGAACTCTTTGCCGAACTGAAGGCTGAAGGCATAGAGGCCGTCACGATCGAACACGTGCAAGACATCATCCATCGCATCGGTAATCCGGAGGAAATGGAGCAAGAAGAGTCGCAAGAAGCTACCGGCACGCGCAAGCAAGGGCCGCCAGAGCCACCGCAAGCCCCCCACGTAGAGCCACGCGGAAAGCGCAGACTCTTCCGCGATTCTGAAGACAAAGTAGCCGGCGGCGTTATTTCAGGCTGCTGTAAGTATCTCGACGTCTCCGATCCCCTCCCTTGGCGCATTATCTTCGTGCTGCTGTGTCTTTTCACGGGCACCACATTAGCTCTCATTTATATCTTGGCTTGGATCTTCATACCGCTGGCGCGCACAACGGCCGATAAACTGATGATGCGCGGTATACCCGTAACGCCGCACACGCTCAACGCCGAGATCATGCAAGAAGCCGCCACTCGCAGCGCAAACGAAATCTACCCTAACGGCCAAGCATCCAACCATAGCGCATTTAACAGTCTGATGAAAGGACTCGTCACGGTCGGGATCTGCTTTATAGCTTTCATATGTTTTGCTATGCTGCTATCGTTCCTTGTTCCCTTCCTCGTGCTGTTGGTTAGTCTTATCTTAGGCTTTGGTACTTTGACTGAAATGAATCTGTGCGAGCCGGATACGGCGGTTCTGCTCTCGCAAAACCCTGAAACGATATGGCTTTGGATCGGATTCTTACTGATGATGATGGTATCTATCTGCATCCCGCTTGGCGCAATCATCGCCATACTTCGCAATTGGAGTCGAAATAAGTCTATGTCCTTTTCAGCAAAGCTGTATACGACCATCTCCTTCTTTTTATGCGTTGCCTTGACCGTCGTTCTCGGTTTCTTTGCTGCAGTCAAAACACGTCAAATCGACAATCTACTTTCTAAGAGATGTAATATTCAAACCGTGGTCTCCATAGACGATGACGATGATGAAGAGGATGATGATAGCGTCCAAATAAGCGTCACGAAGCCTTCAACGACAGAGAAGGACAACGCAAAACCGACGGACAGCGTTTCATTCTACAAAGATAGCATTCGACATTTGCAGCAAGAAAAGGCGGCAGCCGGCAAAACGGCCAAGCCTGCCGGAAAAGGTCATCGGAACAGCCATAGGCGCAGTTAGTACTCCGGAGCAATAATAGTTAAATTGAACATACGAAAGGTCTGTTATCGATCCATTGCCATTGGGATCGGTGACAGGCCTTTCCTTTTTGCGCACCTCAGACTACCGGACGCGCTTAAGCAGGACAAACCCGGTAGGATAAAAACGCGCGCAAATGGAGGACAAGCCATAGAAGCGGAAAGCGGCGCATCCCGAGTCCGTAGCGAATGATGCGGAGTGCGGGTTGCAAGAGGCAAACGAGGAGGAAGAAAACGCGTAAGCCTATAAGTTTCATTCGTTTTCAGAAAGCAACGGCGCACGATTTGAAATGCCTAGCTCCCACACTATTTTTGTTTGCCGGCAGCAAACCATCGTTTGGCGGGAGCAAACTATCGTTTGGTCGGGCCATACCATCATTTGCTCCCACCAAACGATAAGCTACCCAAATTTGTAAGCGGAAAAGGAGGGCACGTGAATGCAAAAACAGCACCTATAATAGCAGAAACGGAAGGGGCACAAAAAAAATCTGCCTTCTTGCCGGCAAGAAAGCAGATTCCTATAATTTTTTATTCGCGATGGTCGCGATTTAGAATTGATTCAGCGTATACAAATACAAGACCGCAGCGGGGATAGCCAAAAGACTACTATCGAAACGATCGAGCATACCGCCGTGGCCCGGGAGAATGTGGCCGCTATCCTTGATGCCCAATTGACGCTTAAAGAGACTCTCCACCAAATCTCCCCACGTGCCGAAGACGCATACGACTAAGGAGAGGCCTATCCATTGCAACCAAGTCAATTCCGCAGGAAAGAAATGATGCATTAGGCTGGCAACGAGGACGCACAAGACTCCGCCACCGATACTACCGACCCAAGACTTATTGGGCGAAATGCGCTCAAAAAGTTTGGCGGGGAAGCGCTTGTGTAGTAAGCTTCCCGTGCAATAAGCTCCCGTATCGCTCGTCCATAAAAAGATGAAAACACTCAGGGGCAAGAGCCAATGGAAATAAGCCTGCTGCTTGAGGGGATCATTTAAGAACGCCAAGCAATTGAGCAAGCTGAAAGGCAAGGCGATGTAGAGCTGTGAGGCAAAAGCATAAGCCCAATTTTTGAGCGGATCAGGCTGACGGGCATACAACTCTGAGATTGGCAGATACATCAGCGACAAAAGGTAGGGAATAAATACTTCCGACCCTTGATAACCGGAACAGTAGCCGGCGAAAGCCAAGAAGAGATAAACGCCGGATACGGCATTGATCAACTTGTTTACGCGGGCACCGGCGTGAAGGTTGACATTATCGGCAAACTCCCAAAGCGTCAAGCCCGTGACCAAGGCAAAGAGCAAGGTAAAGCTCCACGGCGAAAGCAATATTGAGCCTACGAGTACGGCGACAAAGGCCGTTCCGGTCAGTGCGCGCAAGGCAAGATTACTCATGCGGTTGTTCGTTTGTGGTTTCACTATTCTTATCATCCTCAACGGCAGCCGTCGGGATCTCCGGCGGTAAGGCGGGAGAAGGACTCTCGACAAGCGGCGCTTCATCGGCAGCATTTTGCTCAAGCAGAGCAGATATGCTTTGCGCCGAAGGGCATCCGGGGATGGCAGGGGGCGTCATAGAGACATTGTCAACGGGCACTTGTGCCGTCTTTTGCTTAGCTTGCAGCTCCTCTTCCAAGAGTACGTCGGCGCGACTTTTCCACGGGCGAGGCCCAAATATGCGCTCCACATCTTCCGTAAAGATCACCTCACGTTCTATCAAGAGTTGAGCGAGGGCGGCGTGCTTGTCCTTGTTATCTATCAAGAGTTGCTTTGCGCGGGCGTATTGCTCGTTGACCAACTTATGGACCTCGGCGTCGATCTTCTCGGCCGTCTTCTCAGAATATGGTTTGGTGAAATTATACTCCTGCGTATCGTAATAACAGAGATTGGACAGCTCATCGCTCATACCGAGGTAAGCCACCATACCATAGCTGCGCTTCGTGACGGTCTCAAGATCGTTGAGCGCACCGGAGGAGATGTGGCCTGTAACCAACTCTTCGGCGGCGCGACCTCCGAGCGTAGCGCAAATTTCATCGAGCATCTGTTCGCGCGTTGTGATGGTGCGCTCTTCGGGCAAATACCAGGCAGCACCAAGCGCCTGCCCACGGGGCACAATCGTAACCTTGACCAAAGGATTTGCGTAGCGCAAAAGCCAAGATACGGAGGCGTGACCCGCTTCGTGGATGGCAATCGTTTTCTTCTCGGCCTCGGTCATCACTTTGTTTTTCTTCTCCAATCCGCCTATGATTCTGTCGACGGCATCCAAGAAGTCTTGCCGCGTAACTGTGATGTGATTATGGCGCGCGGCAATCAACGCGGACTCATTACAAACATTGGCAATGTCGGCACCGGAGAAACCCGGCGTCTGGCGCGCCAAAAGTTCGATATCTAAAGCCGGATCGTATTTTAATGGACGCAAATGGACCTTGAAAATGGCGATGCGTTCGGGCAAATCGGGCAAATCTACGTGGATCTGGCGATCGAAACGGCCGGCACGCAGCAGGGCTTTGTCGAGAATGTCCACGCGGTTGGTCGCAGCCAAAATAATCACGCCGGAATTGGTGCCAAAGCCGTCCATCTCGGTCAAGAGTTGGTTCAACGTATTCTCGCGTTCGTCATTGCCACCGAAGGAGGCGTTCTTGCCGCGCGCACGGCCTACGGCATCAATCTCATCAATGAAAATAATGCAAGGAGCTTTTTCCTTTGCCTGACGGAAGAGGTCGCGGACGCGACTTGCGCCGACGCCGACAAACATTTCGACAAAATCAGAGCCTGAAAGGGAGAAGAAAGGTACGTGGGCCTCGCCGGCTACGGCCTTTGCCAAAAGCGTTTTTCCCGTTCCGGGAGGGCCTACGAGCAATGCGCCCTTAGGAATTTTACCACCTAACTCTGTGTATTTCGAAGGGTTCTTGAGAAACTCTACGATTTCTTGTACTTCTTCCTTAGCACTCTCTTGTCCGGCTACGTCTGCAAAAGTAACGTGCAGGCCGGCGCCTTTTTCAAACAAGCGGGCCTTGCTCTTACCGACATTAAAGATACCGCCACTTCCACCGCTGCCTCCGCCGCCTCCATTGACGCCGCGGAACATCCAGAAGTAGAACAAGATAAGTATAATAAAGGGGAAGGTACTACCGAGCAGGTTGAGCCAGAAATGACTCGACTCTTCATAGCTTACGCTGCCCTTATAGGTGACATTGAGGAAGTCTTCTACCTTATCGACCGAGGGAACTTTACTGGACACTGTAGGGGCTGTGCCCACATCGTCGCTACCTTGCCGAAAGACGTCGCGGATATGAGCGGGGGTTACGATGAAGCGAGCTATGCCGTCGCTTTTGTTGACCGTAACACTCTTGGCATAACCCTTTGCTACGTATTCCTTGAACGTGGTATAGGGAACTTCTTTATCGAATCCGCCGTCACCAAGATTTCCCCGGAAGAACATAAACATGAGGGAAATGATCAAGACTGCGTACAACCAATAAAGATTGAACTTCGGCAGATTATTTTTTTGCTTGGGGTTTCCGTTCATTTCAATCTTGATTAGGAATTTCTTTTATTTCTGCGTCTTCCCACAGGCTTTCGAGGGCATAAAACTCACGCATCTCGGGCAGGAATATGTGCACCATCACGGTACCATAATCCATTGCGACCCATTGTGCGTTGTCTAAGCCGGCTGCAGCGGCGGGGCGCTCATTTAGGGCCTTGCGCGTCTCGTCGCTCACCGACCCTGCGACAGCTTCTACTTGCTGCGGGCTGCCGGCATTGCACAAAACAAAATATTCTGCGGGAGCTGTGTCAATCTTGCGGAGATCTACGATGGTAACATCGAAAGCTTTTTTCTCCTGCATACCTTGAACAATCGTATTTACTATTTCGGGAGTGGAATTCATCTATTATAATGTATAAGTTGTTTGGATTGAACGCAAAATTACGCATTAATTCATATTAGAAACGCGATGCCGGCAAAAATTGCGACGAAATTAGAAAAAAGCAGAGGGAGCTTTGGCTTTTCAAAACAAAGACGCTATCTTTGCATCCGCATTTGAGGATTTTCTCATTGCACGCTTCAAGTTTTTGGGGTATGGTGTAATGGTAACACTACAGATTCTGGTCCTGTCATTCTTGGTTCGAGTCCGAGTACCCCAACACTTAGCAAAGCGATGTTCTGCGATCAGAGCATCGCTTTTTTATGTTAGCCTCTACGGGTAGCACCTGCATACTCCATTATATAGTAGATCAGCGTAGCCAAAGAACTTAAAGCGGCGATAACGTAGGTATAGGCTGCTGAACGCAAAGCATCAACGGCGCCGGGATATTCTTGCGGCGTAACAATACCGGCAGACTGAATCCAATTGACGGCACGGCGACTCGCATCAATCTCTACGGGGAGCGTGACGAAACTAAACAAGGTCGTCAGGGAAAAGAGGACGATACCGACAAGGAGGATTGTCGGAACGATCTGTACCAAGAGGATGCCGGCAAGCAAAACCCAATGCATCCATTGCGAAGTAAAACTAACCACCGGCACGAGCGCCGAGCGCAACGTCAAAGGGGCATAAGCACGAGCGTGCTGTATGGCATGTCCACATTCGTGGGCGGCGACAGCAGCTGAAGCTACGGAACGCCCGTTGTAAACCTCGTCACTCAAGTTAACGGTCTTATTGGTCGGATTATAATGGTCGGTCAACGAACCGGGCGTCGCCGTGACAGTAACGTCATAAATACCATTCTCTTGCAGCATCTTTTGCGCCACTTCTGCGCCACTCAGGCCGGAAGCCAACAGTTCGTGAGAATAGCGCTCAAACTTATTGCGCAAATTATACTGAACAGCATAGCTCAATAAAGCTACGAGGATGAATATGATCCAAGCGAAACTCATAGGTATTTTTATTTTATTGATTTCAGAAGCAACATAGCAAGCAATATGCCAATTCCTCGCCTTTCAACGCTTTTTTGAAGAAAGCAGCACCAAATATTGCGCTTTTGACAAGAATAAGCCTACCCTATTGATTTTCTCAAAAGCTACAAACACATAGGGCACAATAAGTCTTCATTCCTTTCGTTAGTATTAAGGTTATTATGAGTCGATTGAGACAGAACGGTATTACAACCAATTCAGATACCAAGGCCAAGAATTGAAGATAAAAAGCGATATTCAAAAGTACGATAGAATAAAGATGATGCAAATAAAAGAATTTCTTGATAAAGACTGGATCGACGCCTAGATCGTATTGTGATTAGAAATGGAGAGAATAGCAAGAATGGCACGATTGACTTTTCTCATTGAATTATGCCAATACTTGGGATGCACAATAATGGTAAGTGCGGTAAGTTCTAATATAAAATTAGAAGTAAATCATGGAATATAGATTAAGATTCACAGAAATAACAACGCTACGTCCATATATGTTTATTGTTATAGGATTCCTTGTGGGTTGTGTGATGGCATGGCTAATTATTAATTACGTTTCTGACAATCTTCTTTATTTATTGAGGATATTTTTGTACTTAGGTACCATTTACGTGTTAATTACATCTATAAAGATGTTTTTTAATAAAACTCTGACAATTGAATATACCGACAATGAAATCATATTACAGATAGGCAGAAAAGAGAAACGGTATAGAAAGACAGACTTATTGGGGTTTTATAGCTTTGATTATATAAACGATGTTCGCTCGACCATTTCTTTCCAATTTATGTTCAAAGATGGATACCGGTTAGATATTTCCGATTACACCATGGAACATTCGAGCAACTTAATTATTAATAGAGAAAAGAATTCAGAATTAGAGAAATTCCTAATCATATCAATGAACTATTTCGGATTTAGGCCCATCAAAAAAGTTAAATGGCGCACTTGGACTAATATCTGTAATATATGGTATTCTAAATAATTTGCAAATATGGGCGTAAAGGATATTTAGTAGGCTGAAAACCTCTCGAATGTCCAATAGCCATTTTTCAGTAAATCCTAAGCAGACCTCTTTAAAAACAATGAACTCATTTACAGATAGCAAGTTACAATATGAAGGTAGAAAATCTCGACTTTCAGAGTTGGAGATAAGGAACTTATTGGGGATTCCTTGTGATAAACTCAACCATTTTGTTCAATTTTATCAAACTTACGATGGCATCTTTTTCCCAAAACAAGCAATGATGTTTAGACATACATTTTATCCTGTCACAAAAGATGATTGGGATAAAATAGAGATAGGTTTCTTTTTTAAATTCGACGACATCATTACGAGTAGAAAGATCCAATTAGAAAATGATACTGAGTTAGAAGCTTTTATCAAAACTCATATCCCTTTTGCTGATGATGGATGCGGTAATGACATTTGGATAGAAATATCAACGGGAGTAATTAAAGCGTTTTACCATGAGTATTCGCTTGAAGAAGGATTGATAAAAATAGCTCCTAATTTTGATGATTTCTGTTCTTCGTTGGAAAATTGGATACTTAGATAGTATCTTTATAAGTTAGCTAAACCTACGTGTGCAGAAGGCTTATTATTGTTAGTATATAGCGCTAACTATATTTAAATTAGAATTCAAAGTAAGAGTTATTGTAGCTACCCAAAATAGCATTAAACTACATTGAGAAAAAATTCCAATAGGTTGAGAAAAAATTCCCAATAAGTAGGAATTAAAATTCCAACAAGTAGGAAAAAAAGTTCTTATAGGTAGGAATTTTGGTTTCTTACTTATAGAGACGCAACTTTATAGCTTTGCAAATAATTCAGCCTGACTGAGAGAGCTAAGACAAAGGGCAAAAGTCGACGTGCAACGCTTTAGGGTTTCAGCGCCTTAATGTCGGGTATAAAGTATCTGCACGTAGAGACTGAAACAAAGAGTATTAGAAAAGATACAGAAGAATAAAACTTATTTGCAAAAGCTGCGGGAAAATGAAAACGGCCCATTATCTTTGTCGAACATTAACCTCAGAGAATTTTCTGACGATTCAATCTGAGACATAAAACAACGGATTTGAAACAAATTGAAGCACAGGATTTCCTTTTATTATAATCCTAACCTTGAGGAACTTATTGTTTCATCAGGATTGAAGTTTACAAATAGACTTAATGATGGATTTAAGGTCGATCTAAATCCTCACGGTCAATCTGTACTTACGACAGTAGAATTTATAGACTTGGATGTTGATAAAAGAAGCTTGACTTGTAATGTCGGGCAGGAGTCGGCACTCATTACTATACATACAGACTTTCAGGTTAATATGTTAGGATTTAAGCTTGTAATGGGCGCAAGGAAAAACGTTCTAAGCACTAAAGACCTCGACAAAATAGATTTATTTTTTACCGGCGACAAGTTGGAACATCTTTATATAAGCAAGGCGAAAGATTACAATATCATTGATTCCATCAGGATATTCAATGAAGGAGAACAATACTTTGTCGTAAAAAACAAGCCACAGTTCACCAGAGAAGCCATACAGCAAATGTCATTATGCAATGAGACGATTAAGATAGAAACTCGGAATAATGAATTTGATTATAAGCTGGATGTTAACGAAGAGATCTTATTGTTCTTAAACAGCGTTTTTAAGATTGACTGAATCGCTGCAGAAGCTAAATATAAAAGGTTCATGATTGGAGTTGTCTGCATCAACATATCAAAAGTATAATAAAAGCAACGCACGGCATTCTTATTTACCAAATATCCATCCAGAGCATCCTACAAATTGAAAACTGTTTGGAACTGATAGAAAGGCTTATGGAAGACAAAGAGCAGAAGCTGAATTAAAAATGTAAGGACTATGTTGTCAGAAAAATTAAAAGAGTATTTGGTCGAAACAGGTTTATATGATACAACAGAAGATGCAAACTATCGAAAAGTAATGTCAGACTTAGAGATTAACTTTGAAACACCCTTTGCCCGGTTTCATCTTTATACCAATGCTGTAACATTCTCTGGTAGGTATAGCGATATATATAATATATGCTGGTTTGCCATAAACTCGTCTTATTTCAACCAAATAGAAAATATGCGCTCGATATTGAGCCTGCCCAACGAGTATATTCCGCTTGATAGCTTTGAGGGAGAAGGCGGTTTCTTCTACAACAAACTGACCGGCGAAGTATTAGAACTTAGTCTTGGGCAGCCGTTAGCCGACTTTCATAAGGGCAATCTAAAGCCTCAATGGAGCGATTTCAATACTTTCCTCGAATGGTTCTTCGATTTATCGTAACTTCTTCGTGGAAGAAACGTAGTCCGATTAGTATGAAGGATCTATTGAAGAACTGTGTTGAATTATGGAAACATCGAGTAATGGTAAAACATTTATATGTAAAGGCTAAATGAATATAGAAGAGAAAGAAAAAGTTTTATGGAATCTGATCTCCGGTGATACAAGCTCTCTGTTCAAACAGAAAAGAGAATTTGAATATGCTTATTGCATTTGGGGGACGTCAGTCCTTTTTGAAATATATCCCTTTGATCTGGAAAGGAAGCATATAAAAAGAGGACGAAAGATAACTAAAACACCATCAAAGAAGAGTGGAAAGTTTCAACACTTTCTAGATAGAGAGGATAAAGTTATTGCTATTTATGGCTATACCGACAATTACGATTTACCGGCCCAATACATCTTCTTCGAATATCATAGCTCGGAAGTTAAGGTCTATTGTTTTAATATTGTTGAGCAAATAGATTATATACAATGTTCAATCGTAAAAAATGGAAAGATGCTCTCCATGTTAAATATGGACAGCAAAGGAAATTACATAGCAGAAGAATACCATTACGACGAATATAATCATATTGTGTCTATTGATAGGCAACATAAAGATCAGTCGTTGTTTAAGAATACAGATTTCTTCCCCAATAACCTATATAAAAGTAGGTTTAGCTTAGAGTATTCTCACGATAGTCTGACGCAAATAAAATGGAATGCCAATGCAGAGAATAAGATAAAAGTAATATTTCCTTTTTAAGAATGTGGCTTTTTAGTACAGCACAAAAGGAAAATAAATTGCAGAAGCCGTAGGAGTTGGGTATCTGAATCAGCAAAACATCAAGTTTCGTTGAATCATTTGCATAACAAGTTAAAAACTTATGTTCAAGTTAGATAAAGAGAATGCTCTTTTAATTTCGTCAGATATTAAAGATTGGCAGACAAAATATACAGATGTCGAAAACTTACCAATAGAGTTTTATCTGAAATATAGAAATATTTTATCTGCCTATAAAAACGCAGGAATGAGTAAAGAAGAAGTTCTGTGTTTCTTTCAAAAGATATCAGAAGACAATCAAGATAGCTCTGAATTTGTGAATGAAATTCTGGATTTAATAACCGGCTTTTGTCGTCCCGATTATCAAATATGGAAATGAACATAAATTGGCAACATTATCAAGCACCGAACAAAGAGGCTATTGAAGAAATTCCTTCTCAATTAGACTATTTATTTTCTGCCGAAGACTCGTCGGAAGATATTGAGTATTTCCTTTATAACGATTTAGTACCCAACATAAAGCATCAATTTAAAACATATAACGTAATAGAACCTGTCATTGAAGTCATAGAGTGCAACATTCTCCAAGGAGGAAAGACTCAATATAAAAATGAGATTCTAAACTTCTTAGGCTATATGTTCCAAGAGTTTATTCGAGACGAAAATTCTATCTTAGTACAACCTATAGAATATCAGATTGCTGCACCAAAATTGTCTTCACAATATTCTGACGAGTTTAAATTTTACAAGCGATTTCAATCCTTCGTAAAAAGGGTATTTGCAGACAATATTGAAGCGCAAACGCCAGAAGTTATTTTTTATAAATCTGCATTAGACGACAGTCAAAAAACTTTTGAAACGTTGATGCATAATGCTAACTTACAAAATATAAGAGAGTCGCTTTTTGCATGTGGATTGATGAGTTTCAAAAATCCAAATTTAAAAATCCGCGAATTAAACATTACCACCCAACAGGATAGTATTACTAATTTGGGTTTATGTATAAATCGATTGGAGTTTGACAAAGAACTTGCGATTACTTCCCTTTCTACACCCAAACAACAATCATTTGTATGGGGAAATGGTTATGAATGTGTTTTGGCGACATCAGCATTGATGATGGATAGTTTACATAAAGACGCAAGCTATCAAGAATACTCTATCAAGCAGATAATGAATGGATACGATACAATTAGAAAAATGAACCTTGACGAAGAATTCGATTTTCCACCCCATAGGTTTATGCTAGAAGATTTGAGTAGCATTTTATTTCAAGAATATCTTGGCAAAGGTATATTGATAGATAAAAAGCATCTAACTGAAATACAATTATATTTTTATAATTTACTATCAAAAGAGTATCGCACCCACACTTACGCGCTCCTCTATGCAGGAATAATGCCCAATGGAATGTCTATTGAAGATCTGAACAGTATAGACGATATTTACAATTGCTACAACTAAAAGATACATGGAAGAGATCTTAGTTTTTTCGGACAACAAGACAGGCGAAAAGGTTGGTATGTATTATAATGCATGGTTATTTATCATCAGATGCATACTGATGAAGTATGTACATAAAACAACCGAAGAGGCAGATGAAATTCTAAAAAAACATTATTATAAGAGACCAGAAGATTATGATGACATTATATGCTTAAATCATGAAACAGAATACCATTGGGCAATGTTAGGAGCTTATGGTGAACAATATTGGCTGAAAGGAGTTAGTGCTCAAATACCAACCGACTATAACGTATGGTATGATGATTGCATTAAGGAAAAGAAATTTCACACTCCCTTTAAATGGTTTTGAAACCCAAGATAGAGCATTAAGCTATGGCCTTCTTTTTGTAGATCTCCAATCTAGTTTTCACGCTACGTTGACTTTATTCTGTTTAAGTACTAAGGATATACTAGGACGAAGAGACGAATTTGCAGGACAATCATTTTCTCTACTATGGTTCAAATATAAGTGTATACATATCGTAAGGCCCGATTAGGTTTACTGATGGAACCCGACATATTATGACCAAGTTTATATTTCTATCATAGAGTTAGATGTTTTAGGATTTATCTTTGTCATAGGGCAACAAATAGAAACAAGAAAAAAAGACATTATATAGTACAACCATTTAGCCCAAAGTAGTTCTGATAATTACTCCCTTCAGGGACATATAGATGGAGGGAGCTTAGAATAATTCCTAAATGGAGGAAAGCATTAGAAAATGAAAGAGACATATTATTTCAAAGAGCTCGAAAGAATAAAATCTATCTTAGAAGATTATTACAATATAGATTATAATTCTGATGAGGAGGATTTTCAAGCAAACAAGTTCAATAAAAAACGAATAGAGGAGCTGATTGTTCAAGTAAAACGTGATGATACAATACTGATTTCCAACAAAAGCGCCCTTATCAAGGAAGCACTCATGCTCTTAGCAAAAAACACCGGGTGCGCAGAGGACGAGGAAATTTCTGAAGAGATATTAAATCGATTGCTTGCTACACAGACAATCGTACAGCAGGATATTGAGTATTACTCTAAGCTAAAGTCTACCAAAAGATGGATTTAATAAACAAAGCCGATTATTATGGTAAGTCATCACACAAAAGCAATAAAGTCTGTAGAAGAAAAGTTTGGAGATAGATTTTCTTATTTATCAGACGATCATCTGAATAACGTAAATTTACCACGTTTTAAAGATTTGAATACTGGTATTGTATTCATTTATATTCCGAGAGGAGAATATACCATGGGGTTCTCAGAGGAAGAATATATACAAATTCAGAAGTTGACAGAAACGCCTAATATATCGATTGAAGAAATGCGACCTGTGCGAAAAGTACAACTTCGTCCGTTCTTACTTAGTATAACTCCCGTATTAAATTGTCATATACTCAACTACAACTATCTTTTGGGTAAATCCATCAAGGTAGATGGGGACGATTATAGCCCTTTTTTCTGTGATTATGCTTTGGCAGAAAGTATTGCTACGAACTTATCATCAAAGATTCCTAATGAGGAAGAATGGGAATATGCCTGCAGAGGTGGAAAGCACTCATTGTTCTGTTTTGGCAACACCCTTCCTACTGAATCTGAATTAGAGAAATGGTTATCCTGGGATTTGTCCTCTTTAACAGATCTGAACTGCAATGATTTTGGTTTATATGGTCTCTATTTCGGAGAGTGGTGCTCTAATGATTTCACCGTTAACCTCGAGCTAAATTCTGATACAGTGTCAGGGTCTAAGGCTGTAAGAGGAGGTGGGGCTTTGTTCTTTCCTTGGCAAGATGAAGAATGGGTATATTGTCTTTCTGCTTTTAGGATGCCGTCAAAAGACCTTTTAGGGGACCAGGCGGCTTTTAGATTGAAAATGGAAATTTAGCAAAGTGTGTAAAGAAAGATGTGAAGTGATAAGTTGGGCTTATATTTCGCCATCAAGATTAGCCCGAGAAGGTAGAGACGGAGCTATGCTACAATAGGTGCAGATATTACGCCCCGAGGATAGACAATTTTATCAGCCGATACACGTTAAGTTTGACAGGTTAATAACTTGATGCAATATGGGTATGTATCTGATGCGAATATGTGGGCGTATACTAAGATTGGATATTTTTCGATTACACCACTATACGAGCAACAAAGGATTTCAAGAAATGAAAGAACCAATGGCAACCAAGACGAAAGCTCAAAGAATATTTGACGAAGGGATAAACAAAGCCACTTCCGGCCAAAGGTGTTCGTAATTGTAAGAGGTAAAAGCTACAGGAAGTATAAACAATAAAGATCGTAGCGCGTAAACAACAATGGAGGCAAAAGCATTAAAAGCATTCTTCAAAACAAGCATAGAAAGCATTTTTGTAGACCAACTTCTTAAGTTTGGTTTTAAATGGAGACCAGGATCGCTAAAGTTCCGACGAAGTAAAGATGACTTCGATCAATCAATTCTATTCTTCATAACCCCTGCAAAATATCAAGATGATAAAAGTATAGGACATATCAGTATGATGATCCGTTTTGACTCAAAGGAAATAACTAAAGTAGCAACAAGTTTAAAAGGGGCTGATAATAAATTTGATGCCATAGACACTGTTGTGAACGTCAACGCAGGCCTTGTTTGCGACACTAAAGCGGTTGAATGGCGCCCAACTTCAGTTGAAGATATGAATCTGCTCATAGAAAAAGAGATCAAACCCCTTATCATTGAAAAGATAATCCCATTTTTAGACGACAGAAGTACCATACGTAATGTGCTTGATGATTTTGAAAATCAGAAGATCTATTTCTTCTCAAATAGTAATGACGTTGTTGCCTTGCTTGCTATTGCAATGTATACTATGCAGCATAATACTGAACGCGCAAAGAAAGTTGCCAGCAAATATCTTTTGCCGGATGAAGCATATCGGGAACGATACAAAAACCTTTTAATTAAATTGAATTCCTGATGTTATTGCACGTTCTTTTGATCTGAATATAACCCTGTAGAAGAAGGAAACAATCCTTTAGTTGGTAAAGTAAATAAGAAAGACCGTCAGACTTGAAAAATGCCTAAAAAAGCGAAGGATGAGAGCACTATATATAAACAAAACGAAGATTGTCGATGACTTCAAGAGATTGAGTGATATTTGGGACACCTCAACTAATATCACGCTGCGTATCGATATAAAACCGCAGGATTTTGATTTGGTTGTAAGAAGTTTAATAAGCTATTTACCAAATGATTTAGCCTATAGTATATTATCTGAAATCGCAGCGTATGAGAACTTAAATGAAGAGCTGATGCAGCTCATTTTTGACAAAGGAGATAAAGGGTGTAAGGTTGCCATTTGTCTAAATAAGAACTTGCCTCATAAGTTGCAGGAACATTGTAAGCGATCGAATGATCGTGATATTAAAGAACATTTTCAACAGAGAGAATGATAAATGCATAGGGCATAGAATATAACAGATAACTCTATTATAGATGAATCCGTAATAGGCAAGATTATTTTAATTCATGTTACTTCAAAGGTCTGAAATGTTCTATTCCGGGGAAATCAACAATAAAGTATATGGAAAAGAAAGACGTCGTAGGGAAAATTGTAGATGTGATTCGAACTTCTTTTGAGCAAGATGGGTTTAAACTGAAAGCGCCAAATAAGTTTGAGAAAAGGAAAGGAGATAGTTTATATATTTATGAGATTAGTGTAACCAAATCAAAGACACATTTTTCATTGCATCTTAGACTTAAGTTGCAAAACAAGCGTATTTCTACCGGGGTAAATACGATTCTAAAAAGAGTATTGAAAGATCCACTTATAAAATACCCTACTAATTTCACCGACAAAGTGATAGAGGATATTTTCAAAGGGAGAACATCTAATAAAGATGTCTATGGATTAACCGACTGGAGATTCTTCAAAGCTGATAAGCAGACTTTGAGTGATTTTAATGCGAAATTTTCAATTTGGTTTTCTAACTTTGAGACATTAGAGGAGAAAAACAATTGGCAGACAGAACTATTACAAAGTGTGGCCTATGCAAAGAGCTGGTTTGCTCTGATTGATCATGATGCATACTTAATAAAACATACCGATTATGTCGCCCTGTATTTATTGAAGAAGTTGGATGACATAGAGGGCCTCGAAGCAAAATATAAAGAAATCTACGACAGAAAGAAATCTTTAGACCAAGACACACAAGAATTAGAACTGTTCTATCACTATTTGCTCCAAGAGCACTAAATATCCAAATTCAGGCGAAAACGGCGCCGAGAAGGCCAAAATAGCTACTGAGAATCAGACACATATAGCCCTTCAAAACTTTCCTATAAGCGTCGAAAAATTGTCTTATAAGAGAATTTTTTCGATCATAGGAGAAAGTTTTTCCGATCACCTATGAAAGTTTTTCGACTCACCTAAGAAAGTTTC
>ERZ772960.219-NODE-219-length-55597-cov-5.558442_pt1 | contig 55597 bp, 54 predicted proteins | sample MGYA00580678_ERZ772960 | MGnify/ENA primary metagenome ERZ772960 (study PRJEB29015, sample SAMEA2737930) | human oral metagenome | biome: human oral; feature: human-associated habitat; material: dental | place: China | collected 2059 ...
GCACTATCTCAACAACTGAGGATATCCCCATGGAATATACCCATAAACCCGTCGAAGAACTTACCTTTACCGACGACTTTATGTTCGGCACGATTATGAAAAACAAAGGAATTTGTAAAGGTGTATTGGAGCGCTTATTGCACATCAAAGTCGGTAAAATCGAATATCCCTCCCTGCAAAAGACGATAGCACCCTTTTACGAAAGCAAGGGTATACGCCTCGACGTCTATGTCTCTGACTCAAACCGCGTATTCGATATCGAAATCCAAACGTCTATTCCGCCTTCTCTTCCCAAACGCACGCGCTATTACCAAAGCCTCATGGATGTCGATAATCTCTTGCGCGGACAGAGTTATGCAGAATTAAAAGAAAGCTATGTCATCTTTATCTGCACGCAGGATCCCTTCGGCAAAGGCTTTCCCGTATACGAGTTTCGTAATATCTGTACCGCCGACGATACGCTTTTGCTTGATGACAAAAGCGTCAAAGTGTTTTATAATGTGGGAGCCTACGGTAAAGAAGATGAGCCTGAATTGAGCGCCTTGTTGGAGTATCTTTGCGAGAGGCGGGCGACGAGCGGTTTTACACAGCGGATCGAAGAGCTTGTCGAAAAAGCGAAGCGGAACGAAAAGTTCAGGAGCGTATACATGTCGTTGAATATTCATGAAGATGATTTACGTATGGCAGGTGAAAAGCTCGGCTTTGAACGGGGCGTTGTCGCGGGGATGCGCAAAGGCCGACGCGACGGTATCGCTGCGGGAGCGTATCAAAAAGCACGCGAGACGGCAAAAATTTTATCGAGTATGCAACTGAGCATTGAAGCGATAGCGAAAGCGACCGGCCTTTCGGAAGCGGAAATCGAAAAACTATGAGCGTCTATCCACAGTGCACCGTAAACGTTGCTCTGTGTGTCTTCATAAGGAATTAGCGAAGTTCCCCGCGCGGCTTGCACCGCTAGAGAGAGGCGAGCCACAAAAGCACGTCGCCTTCGACTTCGGCTTTATTGATTTCATTGAAAAGCTCATGCCGCGCGCCATCGTATTTTTTGACGGTGAGGTTTTGTATACCGTTTTTGCGGTAGATCGCACAGAGTTTTTCTACCGTTTTACCGTAGCCGCCGACGGGATCGGCCGTGCCGTAGATTATTAAAATCGGTAAATCGGACGGGATCTTTCGTATATTCGCCCTTTTGTGGATTTTTATAAGGCCGTGCGTCAAATCGCAGTAAAAGCTCGCCGTCGGATTGAAACCGCAGTACGGATCGGCGATGTAACGCGCGACGGCGTCTCTATCGCGCGAAAGCCACTCCTGCCCGTTTACCGAATCGGGAATTTTTTTCGTATATGCGCCGAAAGCCATCTGTTTTAAAAACGGAGACGCGCGTTTTTTCCCTTTGAAAAACGCGATCATGCGCGCAACGATATTGCCGAGCGCGACAAGCGAAAAGGAAGGACCCGCGGTTCCGCACAAAATACAACCGTCGATGAGGCGGGCATAGGTTTCGATAAAAGACTGCGCGACAAAGGAGCCGAAAGAGTGTCCGAGCAGCACCGCCTTTTTGCCCGGAAAGTCGGCTTTCGCTTTTTCGAGCACTTCGCGCACGTCTTCCGTAACGCGCTCGAATCCGTTTTTGTCCGCAAGAAGCCCGAACATGCCGGTGTGTTTTTCTTCGGCGCGTTCGGCGGTTTTTCCGTGTCCGCGCACATCGTGAGCGTTCAGCACAAAACCGTTTTCCGCAAGCACGGTGCCGAGCCGCTCGTATCGCCGAGCGTGTTCGACCATGCCGTGAGAAAGCTGTACGATCCCTTTTACTTCACCGTCCGGAATCCACCGTACGACGAAAACTTCTTCGCCGTCGCTCATCGTTTGAAAAAATTGCCGCATTTGCATAAGGCTATTATAACGGAATGCGGTATGAGGTGAAAAGAGCGCTTTTGAAAACCGAGTGCGTTTTCGGCTGCCGATACGACCTCTCGCCTCGATAACCTTCTCGCCTCGTTGAAAATGGCTGCGTTTCGCGCTATCATTATATACTATGTCTATAACCGTTACGGCGGAAAAGCTTACGTTCGGAGGCGACTGCATTGCGCGGGTAAACGGAAAAGCGGTTTTTATCCCGTATGCGATTCCGGGCGAAAGACTCGACATCGAAATCATCTCTTCAAAACGCGATTACGATAAAGCGCGGATCGTGAGCGTTTGCGTGCCTTCGCCTCACAGACAGATCCCCGCGTGTGCATATTATGGAATCTGCGGCGGCTGCAATATGATGCATATAGACGATGCATATCAGCTCTCGCTTCGAAAATCGGTACTCGCCGACTGCTTTTCGCGCTCGGGAATCGATATACCGGAAATCGATGTGATTGCGGGAAAAAGTTCGGGCTATCGCGCGCGGTTTTTGCTGCACGACGGCGGGCTTGTCGCACGCGACGGAAAATCGATCGTGCCCGTAACGCGATGCGCCGTCGCAACGGATGAAGTGAACGCGTGGTTTTCCGAAACGGCGTTCGAAAATCGTCCGCAGGGTCTCCTCCGCATATTCGGAGACGCGAACGTCGTAAGCGAAGCTTCGAACGGCAAAAAAATCGTTTCGGCGGAATATCCCGATCGTACGGAAAACGCTTCGGCGGCAAAGTCCGCGCAAAACGTGCACGGAAAAAAAATCAAAACGCCTCCGAAGCGCTTTGCGGGAACGCTCTCGTCTCCCGATACGGCGGTAAAAATCGCGATCGGCGGAAAAGAAATCGGCTTTGACGTGAGGGGATTTTTTCAATCGAATACGGATGTGCTTGAGCGCGCAATCGAAAAGGTATGCACCTCTCTTTCGGGTAAAAACGCGCTCGATTTGTATGCGGGATGCGGTACCTTTTCCGTGTTTCTTGCGGATACTTTCGAACACGTAACGCTCGTCGAACACAACCGCGATGCCCTCGTTTTTGCCGAACAGAATATGGCGGGAAAAAATCACGCGAGTTTTGGCGTAAGCGGCGCGGCATGGGTACGCGATTTTGCAAAAACGGCACCGCTTTTCGACGCCGCCGTCGCGGATCCGCCGAGGAGCGGGATGGAAAAAGAAGTGTGCGAGTGGCTTTGCAAAAGCGGTATTCCGCACATACGCTCTCTTTCGTGCGATCCCGCAACGCACGCGCGGGATGCGGCAAAACTCATCCGTTCGGGCTACCGCCTCGCCTCTCTTTTGCTGCTCGATTTTTACCCGAATACGTGCCATATCGAAAGCTTGGCAATCTTTGAAAAACAAATAAAATAAGGTAGACAGAATGCAAAAAACGTCTAAATTTTTATACAACTTAACAATCTTTTTAATATTTTCAGCCGGAAATGCGCTTTTTTCGCAAACCGATACGGCTGCTCGGCGCAATTTTGCGACCGAAGAGCCGAACTGGTCGCTTACGCTCAACGGAAAAATCATCGCCCCTCCGCAGGCAACGTCCTACGGTTTTGCAGTCCTCACCGACGGACGCACGGTGTACGCCGCTTCTGACGACGGTACCGTCCTCTGGCAAAAGGAACTCGGAGGCAGAATCGCGCCCTACCTCACCGTTCTTGACGGCGATTTTTTGCTGACCGTTTTTCGCGGCAATACGCTTACGCTTTTAAATCCCGAAGGACTTCCGCTGTGGTCGGCTCGCGTGCCCTTTACGCTTGCAGGTGCTCCGTTTATCGGGCGCGATGCGCGCATCTTCGTACGCGGAAAAACCGATATCGCGTGCTACGGAATCAAGGGCGTATGCAAATGGCACATCCGAACCGAGGAGCAGGATACGCATCCGATACAGGAACTCCCCGACGGGAGCATCGTCGTCCTGCTCGTAAAACCCGATAGCGGAAAAACGGCGGCGCTGCGCATATCGCCGTTCGGGGAAATCATCGAAAAGTTCGCCTTTACCGGAATCGTCGCGTCCTGCGTTTCGTCTCCCGAAGGCGGCATCCTCGTTACGCTGAAATCGGGGGATGCGGGGCTTTGCGCACTCGACGATAAAAACAAAACGACGACGAAGTGGGCGCTTTCCCGAACGGAAGGCTCCCTTACGCTTCCCGCAAACGACGGCGGTTTTTTTATCCCCTATTCGTCGACGAGAGCCGCGCTTGTGCAGGCGGCAGGAGAAGATGCCGTCGTCACGTTTTATAAATTGTCCGACGGAAAAGCGTCAACGCATTACCGCGTTTCGGACATCGACGTTTCGCATATTTCATACGTACAGCCTTTTTTGCGCGGCATGGCCTTCGCAGACACGAACGACGCGGTCTTTTGTACCGAACGCGAGGGCGCCGTGTGGAACGTGCGCCTCCCCGCGATGAACGGCTCGTCCGATCCGTGGAATTATCTTTTATATACCGAAAGCGGCTACCTCATCATGTGCAAAAAATCGTGGACGATCGCGGGTTTCCGCGTCGTACAGAACATCGGAGGCGGACAGCTGCAAAGACAGGAACGCGGAAATTACAATGCTTTTTTTACAACGGAAACTCCGCTCTACGATATGTATGAAATCGAAGGAAAGCTCGATACGGGATTGACCGGAACCGAACGTCGAGCGGCGCTCGATAGCGGTATGTACGGTCCGCTCGAAAAAGAGTGGGCATCGGAATTGAAAAGCGCATGCGAAGCTTACCGTTCGGCGCGTGCAAGCGCGCAGACGACTACCCGCACAAAGCGTTCGGTTTTTATCGAAGACGTCGCCGGCACCGATGCAATGTTTAAACAGCTTTCCCGCTACGGAACAAGCACCGAAAGCGAAATCATCGCGCGCCTCATCGAAGCCGAAGGGGTCGGCGTGCATTTGCCCACACTCATCGCACAGGCCGGAGAATGCGCGTACGATCCCGCGGGCAGTATGCTCGATTCGCTCGACAAAGCGTTCCGCTCGATTCCTTCCCAAAATACGCGGCTTTTGCAAACCCTGTGCGACACCGTCTTTTCGATATGCCGCTTTATGGGACGGCCCGCTTTTTACCGGCACGGCAAAGACATACTCGCCCGCCTCCTCTACCCGCAGTACGACTCGAAAGTGAGAGCATACGCGGGGCAGACGCTGCAAAAGATCGCCGCGCTCGGACGAGAGCAAAAGGAAAATTAGCTACGTAAAAATATAATAAAATATTTTGAAGGAATAGTATGAAAAACACAGTAAAGAAAATTGTAACAGCGGAATTGGGCGCCGTTTTATTGTCCGCCATCTGTATGCTTACCGCCTGTACCGATGCGCCGGACAGCTCCGAATACGAGGCTGAAAAAATCGACGGAGGAGTTTCACTAATCGTAAAGCGCGACAAACGGGTAATCGATATCTATGCGGTAACTTCCGATAAAAAGCCTGTAACAGTACCTATAAAAGGCGGCATTCCCTTGCGGATCGAAAGCGGCGCGCCAACAAGCATCCCTTTAATCCAAACCGGTACGAAGCTTATCCTCAAAGGTAATATTATCGAACTGACTTGTGCAAACAATGATTTGACAGCGCTCAACGTACAAGGTGTACCCGCCTTACAAAAACTTGACTGCGCCGGCAACGAGCTGACTTCGCTCGATGTGCACGGACTGACCGCTTTAAAAGATCTCGACTGCTTCGGTAACAAGCTGACTTCACTCGATGTGCAAAGTTTAAAGGCTCTGCAAAAATTGAGCTGCAGCATAAATTCACTCGATTCGCTCGACGTACACGGCTTAACCGCTTTAGAAGATCTCGGCTGCAGTGCCAATCGGCTTACTTCGCTCGATGCGAGCGGCTTGATAAATTTAAAAGAACTCGGCTGCAGCCATAATCAACTCACTTCGCTCAATGTGCGGGGCTCGCGTGCTTTAGAAAAACTTTATTGCACTTATAACCAACTTACTTCGCTTGATATACAAGAGCTTCCCGTTTTGAAAGAGCTGTATTGCGGCGATAATAAGATCTCTTCGCTCAATACGAGCGGTTTAGCCGAACTGCAGGTTCTCGGATGCGCCGATAATAAATTGACTTCGCTCGATGTGCACGGACTGACCGCTTTAACGGATTTAGTGTGCAGTAAGAATCTGCTTTCGTTATTGAAAGTACATGACTTAAAAGCTTTGCAATCGTTGGACTGTTCCGACAATCGGCTTGCTTCGCTCGATATTCAAGGGCTTCCCGCTTTGGAGAATTTAACGTGCAGCGGCAATCAGCTCTCTTCGCTCAACGTACAAAATCTAAACGCATTGAGCAAGTTGGATTGCTCGTATAATCAGCTCAACGCGCACGCGTTTACGACACTGTTTAACAATCTGCCGACGCGTTCCGATCTTGTATATGACAGCGCTCGGTGTTATGTATACGGCGAAGTTCCCGGCAAAACGGAAAACAACTGTAAAAATTTTTCATCGCCGGAAAATCTGAAAACCACGTTTGAAAAAGCGAAAACCGTCAAAAAGTGGGAGATGCTCAAATGGCGTACGAAGGACGAATCTGAAGAGCTGTAGATGCTGCCGAAAAGCATACGCCCGCATAATGTTAACCGCGTACAAATGAATTGACGCGGTGCCGATATTTTGTTATTATAGCGGAACGTCGCCCGGATGGTGGAATTGGCAGACACGCTAGCTTCAGGTGCTAGTGAGCCTACGCTCATGGGGGTTCAAGTCCCCCTCCGGGCAAGAGCGAGCGATTTCGAGCAGTGCGCAGGATTTGTGAGCGTCTCCTATCACACAGCGCGCCGTAAATGTCGTACTGTGTGTCCTCATAAGGAATTGCAGTCGGCTTTCATACCTTTTATTACATCCGAAAGGATGAGGTATAAAAGCCTCCGCACGGATAAAAGAAAAACGCTGCAGGCGTTTTTCGCCTTCCGACTTAAAAGAGCAAATCCGAGCAGTGTCCGTTCGGGATACATCCGTGTATTCCGAACTACCGCATTTTGCGTTGTATCAACACGGCATCTGTGCCGTGCATTTAACGAGCGCGGAGCGCGAAGTTCCTCGCGCAGAAATCGCGAGCGTCTCCTATCACACGGAGTGATGCACACGTTACTCCGTGTTTCCTTTTAGTATTGAAGGAAGCGTAGTAATGGACATTAAGGCAGTTGATTTGTTTTGTGGAGTGGGTGGCTTAACATACGGTTTACAAAAAGCCGGTATTCCTGTTGTAGCAGGAATAGATATTGATGGCTCATGCGAATATGCGTATACTCAAAACAATCATGCTCAATTTATAAAAAAGAGTATTGAAGAGGTTACCGGAAAAGAGGTATGTGCTCTTTTTCGTGGGGTAGATGTAAAAGTATTAGTAGGATGTGCTCCTTGCCAGCCTTTTTCAAGTCATCAAAAAGATAAAAAGCATCGATCAAAACACAAAGACTGGAAATTATTATATCAGTTTTCCAGATTAGTCAAAGAAGTTAGACCGCATATTGTTTCGATGGAAAACGTTCCAGAATTGAAAAAAGAGACGGTCTTTTTGGATTTTGTTAGTACTCTCAAAGAAGAAAACTATGTGGTCAATTATGATGTTGTTAATGTGGCGGACTATGGCGTACCACAACGGCGTAAGCGATTGATTCTATTAGCATCCCAGCGACAAGAAATAAAAATACCGGCGCCGACTCATAATCAGCATATAACAGTGCAAGATGCTATCGGGAACTTGCCTATAGTTCAGGCGGGAAAAGCTGATAAAAATGATGGGCTGCATATTGCACCGGCATTGTCAAATCTCAATTTACAGCGAATAAAGCACTCTATTCCAGGAGGAACTTGGCGCGATTGGCCCGACGAATTAAAGTTGAGATGTCACAAATCAGAAACGGGGCAAACATATACGTCCGTTTACGGACGTATGCGATGGGACGATTTGTCGCCAACAATAACCACTCAATTTATCGGATATGGAACAGGCCGTTTTGGACATCCTGATCAAGATAGGGCACTTACTCTTCGTGAAGGAGCAATTTTGCAGTCGTTCCCTCCAAATTACCAATTTGTGTCACCTAAAGAACCTATTCAAATTAAAAAAATTGCCCGCCATATAGGTAATGCAGTACCTCCAAGACTCGGAGAAGTTATAGGGCAAAGCATAATTAACACTCTGCTAAAGAATAGCAAAAATATGGTGGATAAAAATGAACAAGGAGTATAAACTTAACATTGATCCGCGCATTTTGGAATTGCTGGGTCCAAGTCTTTATACTAACATTTATTATGTTCTAGCGGAACTTATTGCAAATGCGTATGACGCTGATGCTCACAATGTATATATCATCGCTAATAAGGATGATATTACGGTTGAAGATGATGGAAAAGGTATGTCATATGATAATGGTGATGTTCAGAAATACCTTAATGTTGCTGCTGTATCACGAAACACTGCAAATGACTCTTATACATCGCTGAAGAGAAAGAAAATGGGGCGTAAAGGGGTTGGTAAGCTGGCGGCTCTTTCCGTATCTGAGAATGTTCTCGTTAAGACGATATGCGATGGGGAAAAGTCTGGATTTGTACTCTCACGCCATATAGGCGAAAACAATTTGCTTAGTTCTCTTTCTGATGAACAAATAACTTTTGAAAAAATAGCCGGCAACGGAACTTCAATAGTGATGCAAAGTCCTCAATACAAATTACAGAGCTCCTTAGAGGCCATAAAGAGGAATCTTCTTAGAATATTTCCATTAGTTAATAAAGAATTCAAAATTCACTTGTGTAGTGGCACTAAAACGGAAGTTATTGAAGATTTTGATAAGGAAATGATTTCGGAATTATCTACGCTAATAACTTTAGGTAATGATTTCAAACGCTTAAATAAGTATTTCAGAACGCCATTTCCGAGTCGCATTACTGAGCTTTTAAATAATAGGCCTTTAGCGACTGTACCTATCAGGATGAAAGACAAGGAAAACGTTGAACACGCCTATAGTATAGAAATTAAAGGTTGGATAGGTACATATACGTCAACGCGCGGACGAAAGGCAGAGTTAACTGATTTTCCGGACAATTTTATTTCACTGTATGCCAATCAGAAAATGGGGGAATTTAACATTCTCCCGGTTGTTGGTCAAAACAAATTACCGGAAGTATATGTGGTTGGTCAGCTTCATGTAGACATTTTTGAACTGACTGAACTGCCAGATATGGCACTCAGTAATAGACAAGGGTATAAATCCGACGACCCACGGTATCAAGCAGTTTTGGATTATGTTCGAAAAACGTTGCTTCCAGATGTTTTGAAAAAGCGAGATATTTTTGTAGATCTTGGAAAAAAGGAAAAAGAAAAAAAGAAATTAGAAAAACAGCGAAAAAATGAAGCATCTTTTCGTCGTTCAGTAGATTCTTTCCGAAAAAATACCGCTAAAAGGGCAACTCAAAGAATTTCAGCACAAATTGGAATTTCTTCTGACCAAGCGGCCGAGGTTGAAACGATACTCTCTGACGAGATTAATTCTAATAGCCCTGATATGGGCATCAAGAGTATTATTGACGTTCAAAAAAAGAAAATACTAATAAGCCAAACGTATCCTGATAAAGACTTGGCAGACGTTGTATATAACATGCTCGTCTTTAATAATGTCCCGCCAGAGGACATTATATATACAAACTGCGATGATGAAGTATCGCGTATTCCAGAAGGTGACGTTGGAAAATCTGGGGTATATGATTATCTCCGTGACTTCTTTGTCGATAGCTATTCCACACAAAAGATATATGTGATTTTTGTTACGAGTAACAATACAAGGAGGTCATGGGGCGCGCTGATTGAGGTGGGCGCAGCGTGGATAACACAAATTGAGCATAAGATTTTTAATATACATAATTTTCGACCTGAGCATCCTTTAGACGACGAACAGCAATGGCACAACAGTTCAAGGAACAAGAATGGAGAGTTGTGTATGTCTAAACTAAGCGTAGATATTTTTGCTCAGAAAATCGAATATATCTGCGATAAGTTGGGATACAGAAAAAAGGCTCGTCAAGAAAATAAGAATCGTCTTAAAACTTTGGTAAAAGTGCTGCTGAAATAAGTTGTTTTGATTATACGTATCAAAAAAGATACTACTCGCCGATCTTATCCAAGCGACATGGGGCACTGAATATATTTAATAAAAACGCTGCAGGCGTTTTCGCACCTCGAGTTTTTCGTAAATTGTCCCCTCCCCGATTTTCCACTTTACATTTTTTTTGCAATTCACTAGTATTTTTTTCGTGGATGTGCCGTCGGCACAAGAGGGAGCAATCCCCATACAAGACTTGCTGTAGCAAAGTAGCAGTGCAGAGGAACAAAAATTGGCATTCAAAGTCACGATCATCGGAGCCGGTCAAGTAGGCTCTACGATCGCGTATTCGCTCACCGTTAAAGGCATCGCGTCTGAAATCGTAATGATCGATATCAACACGCAAAAAGCTTTGGGCGAAGCGCTTGATATCAGGCAGGGTACGCCGTTCTGCGACCCCGTAACCATCTATGCAGGAACCTACGCGGATGCAAAGGATTCCGATATCGTCGTTCTGACATCGGGCGTCGCACGAAAGCCGGGACAGTCGAGGCTGGATTTGGCGCAGACGAACGTCGACATCACGAAGAGCATCATCCCCGAAATCATCAAGTATGCTTCGACGGCGATCTACGTGATAGTTTCGAATCCCGTCGATATTTTAACGTATCAATTTTGCAAAATGTCGGGACTGCCGCAAAATCAGGTTTTCGGTTCCGGGACGATCCTCGACACTGCCCGCCTTCGCGCACGCATCGCCGAATACTACCACATCGCACAGCAAAACGTACACGCATACGTTTTCGGCGAACACGGAGATTCGTCGTTTATTCCGTGGTCGCTTGCAAATATCGCGACGATTCCCGTCGACGAATATAAATCCTGTCTCGAAGACAACGACAAACTCATCCCGCCGCTCGTTCACGAAGAAGTCGAATCCTATATCCGAAGCTCGGGCGGAAAGATCATCGAACGCAAAGGGGCGACCTTTTATGCCGTAGCGATTTCGGTCGCGCACATCGTCGACTGCATCAACAACGCCGCCGACACGACGCTCACCGTTTCCGCGATGGCGAACGGCGAATACGGTATAAAAGACGTAAGCCTTTCGATGCTTTCCGTCGTCGGCCGCACGGGATTTCACGGACACTTGCTCGCACCGCTTTCCGATATGGAAATCGTACAGATGCGGCGGAGCGCGGACTGCTTAAAAGACGTGATCAAACAGATACGGTTTTAGCATCGGCGATTTGGTGTGATTGCGGACGATCGTTCGCAGGATCGGAAAAATGCGCCGAATAAATCCCGTTTTAATAAAAGCAGGATTTTAAAAACCTGTTTGACATCTTGCGCCGCCGCTCCGTTACCGGTTCCTTTTTCCGAATATCATCCGCACCCGCAATCATTTCAGAGCATTGATCGGTAAGCGAAACGAACGGTCAATTTCGAATTTAATAAAATTTGAAATTGAATTATTATCAATAATAATACGGGGAAAAGCGATGGGCGATTTCAGAATTGAACACGATTCGATGGGAGAAGTAAAAGTTCCCGCCGATAAATATTGGGGAGCGCAAACCGAGCGCAGCCATGAAAATTTTCGCATCGGTGTCGGCATTGAAACGATGCCGCGGGAAATCACAAAAGCGTTCGGACATTTGAAAAAAGCCGCCGCGCGCGCGAACTGTGCGTTAAAGCCTGAAAAGATGACGGCGGAAAAACTTTCGTGCATAGAAAAAGCCTGCGACGAAGTGATCGAAGGAAAGCTCGACGAACACTTTCCGCTCGTCGTATGGCAGACGGGAAGCGGCACGCAGTCGAATATGAACGCGAACGAAGTTATCGCAAACCGTGCAAACGAAATCGCGGGCAAAAAGCTCTGTCACCCGAACGACGACGTCAATATGAGTCAGTCGAGCAACGACACTTTTCCGACGGCGATGCACATCGCGGCCGTCGTCGAAATCGAAGACAAACTCTTTCCGGCGATAGATTTGCTTGTATCGACGTTTAAAAAGCTCGAAGCGGTAAACGAAAACGTCGTCAAAAGCGGGCGCACGCACTTGCAGGATGCCGTCCCGATTTCATTCGCACAGGAGATAAGCGGCTGGCGGACGTCGCTCGAAAAAGACAAAACCCTCATTTCACTCGCGCTTCCCGAATTGAAAGAGCTTGCACTCGGCGGTACGGCCGTCGGTACGGGACTCAACGCGCCTCGAGGCTTCGACGTAAAAGTTGCCGAAGAACTGTCTTCTCTCACCGGAAAGCGCTTTATCACGGCTCCGAATAAATTTCACGCGCTCACGAGTAAAGACGAAATCGTCTTTGCGCACGGAGGAGTAAAAGCGCTCGCGGCGGATTTATTAAAAATTGCAAACGACGTTCGCTGGCTCGCTTCGGGGCCGCGCTGCGGGCTCGGCGAAATACACATCCCTGAAAACGAGCCGGGCTCTTCGATCATGCCGGGAAAAGTCAATCCGACGCAGTGCGAAGCGGTGACGATGGTCGCGGTGCAAGTGATGGGAAACGACGTCGCCGTCGGCATGGGCGCGAGCCAGGGCAATTTCGAACTCAACGTATTTATGCCGGTTATCGCGTATAATTTTTTGCAGTCGGTACGCCTGCTTTCCGAAGCGATCGTGTCGTTCAACGCCAACTGCGCGTCGGGCATTACGGCGAACAAAGAAAAGATGCATTTCAACCTCTACAATTCGCTCATGCTCGTCACCGCGCTGAACCCGTACATCGGCTACGAAAACGCGGCAAAGACGAGCCACAAAGCGTATGAAGAAAACATTTCGCTGAAAGACGCATGCGTATCGCTCGGTTTTTTGACTGCGGAAAAATTCGACGAAGTTTTTCATCCCGAAGAAATGGCTGGCGTAAAGCGTTGAAGCGCGGTGCCGAACGCGACGGGCTTTGCAAAAAGCATGACGCGCTCGGAGAAAAGTTTTATTGAGGGGTTTTTGAGTATGGACGATCACCGTATATATTCGTATTTTCCGGGATGCACGCTTCGAAACAAAGCGCTCGATTTGGATCGCTATGCCCGTTCCTCGGCCGAAGCGCTCGGGTTTACGCTCGAAGAGATTCCCGATTGGCAGTGCTGCGGCGGAACCTATCCGCTGGCAAAAGACGAAATCGCAACGAAGCTTTCATCGGTGCGCGCGCTTGCAGCCGCACGGGATGCGAAAAGAGAACTCGTTACGATATGCTCGGCGTGTCACAACGTCATAAAGCAGGTAAACGACGATATGAGGCGGGACGACAACGTCATCGTAAAAGTCAACAACTATTTTAAAAATGACGGCATCTCCTATCACGGGGAGACGAAGGTGCTGCACTATCTCGAAGTGCTGCGCGACGCGGTCGGCTGGGAAAACGTCAAAGCGAAAGTGACGAAGCCGCTTGCGGGCAAAAAAATCGGAGCGTACTACGGCTGTCTCCTTTTGCGGCCGGGACGCGTTATGAAGATGGACGATCCGGAAAATCCGAGCATCCTCGAAGATTTTATATCGGCGATCGGAGCGACACCTGTGCGCTATTCGCTTCGGAACGAATGCTGCGGCGCGTACACGATGTTCGACGGCGGAGACATTCCCGAAAAACGGTGCAAAAAGATTTTGGATAACGCCGAATCGCAGGGAGCCGAGCTGCTCGTCACCGCCTGCCCGCTCTGCCGTTATAATCTCGTCAAAAACAGGAACAGCGAAAACATAAGCGTACTGTATTTTACCGAACTGCTCGCCGAAGCGCTCGGCGTCAAGGAGCAATGCCGTGCTGCAGTCTGAACTCAATAAAATCCGCGATGAAATACTTTCGGTCAGCGGAGTAAACGTGCGCAAGTGCATGCAGTGCGGAAAGTGTTCGGGTACTTGCCCGTCCTACGACGATATGGAATATCACCCGCACGAATTCGTGCATATGGTCGAAACCGGCGATATCGAAGCGCTTTTAAAAACGGAATCGATATACCGCTGTCTGTCGTGTTTTGCGTGCATGGAGAGGTGCCCGCGCCAAGTCGAACCTGCGAAGATCGTGGAAGCGGTGCGCACCGTCGTCGAACGAGAGCGGGGTGCGGAACGCCTCGCCGCGGAAAAAGTGCCGCTTTATATCGACGGCGATATGCCGCAGCAGGCGATCGTCAGCGCATTCAGAAAGTATAGGAAGTGAGTATGCGGAAAATCGGAGTTTTTGTGTGCCACTGCGGCACGAATATAGCGGGCACGGTCGATGTAAAAGCCGTCGCGGACGCGCTCGGAAAAGAAGCGGGCGTCGTCTTTTCGACGGACTACACCTATATGTGTTCGCAGACGGGTCAGGATCTCATAGCCGACACGATAAAAAAACATGAGCTCGGCGGAGTCGTCGTGTGTTCCTGTTCGCCTCGTATGCACGAAGCGACATTCCGAAAGTGTGCGGAAAAAGCGGGTATCAATCCCTATCTTCTCGAAGTCGCAAACATCCGCGAACAGGATTCGTGGATATGTAAAGATATGCCGACGGCGACGGCAAAGGCGATTTCGCTCGGAAAAGCTGCGATCGCAAAAGTGCTGTTGAACGAACCGCTCACTGCAGGCGAAACGCCGGTCACCAAGCGCGCTCTCGTCATCGGCGGAGGTATCGCGGGCATTCAGACGGCGATCGACATCGCGGACGCGGGGTTTCCGGTAGACATCGTCGAAGCGAAGCCGACGATCGGCGGCAAAATGGCGCAGCTCGACAAAACCTTTCCGACGCTCGACTGTGCGGCCTGTATCCTCACGCCGCGCATGGTCGAATGCGGACAAAATGAAAATATCAGAATCCTCTCGTACAGCGAAGTGACGGATATCAAAGGATTCGTCGGAAACTTTACCGTGACGATAAAACGCAAAGCGCGCTACGTCGATGAAACGAAATGTACGGGCTGCGGCGAATGCGTGCAAAAGTGTCCGCAAAAAAAAGTGCCGAACGAATTCAATATGAATCTCGACAAGCGCTCCGCGATCTATATTCCCTTTGCGCAAGCCGTTCCGAAAATCGCGACGATCGATGCCGCACACTGCATGAAGCTCACGTCGGGAAAATGCGGCGTCTGTTCGATGGTGTGTCAGGCAAAGGCGATCGACTACGGTGCGAAAGATACGTTCATCGAAGAAAAATACGGAGCCATCGTCGCCGCGACCGGCTACAATCCGATCGACTTGTCGAAGTTCGACGAGTTCGCGTATTCGCAAAGCAAAGACGTCGTATCGTCCCTCGAATTCGAACGCCTTATGAATGCGGCGGGGCCTACCGGCGGCACCCTGCTCCGCCCTTCCGACGGCAGGCATCCCAAAACGATCGTATTCGTCCAATGCGTCGGAAGCCGCTGTTCGGCGGACGCGGAAAAAGGTCACGAATACTGTTCGAAAATCTGCTGTATGTACACGGCAAAGCACGCGATCCTCACGAGAGACCACTACCCCGATACGGAGTGCTACGTGTTTTATATCGACGTGCGTACACCGGGAAAAAACTTCGACGAATTCTACCGGAGGGCGGTTGAACAGTACGGCGTGCACTATATCAAAGGCATGGTCGGAAAAGTGTCCGTCGAAGAAGACGGCACGCTCGACGTGCAAGGCTCGGATCTGCTCATGGATAAACAAGTGCACATCAAAGCCGACATGGTCGTACTCGCCGCTTCCATCGAAGCGGATAAGTCCGCGCGCTCATTGGCGACGATGCTCACCGCGAGTATGGACACAAACGACTTTTTTACCGAAGCGCATCCGAAGCTCCGCCCCGTCGAAAGCCCGACTGCCGGCGTCTATCTTTCAGGCTGCGCGCAGGGGCCGAAGGATATACCCGAAACGGTTTCGCAGGCAAGCGCGGCGGCGAGCAAAGTCATAGGCCTCCTCGTAAAGGATAAACTGAAAAACAATCCCTGCGTCGCCGAATCCGACGAAGCGATGTGCAATGGCTGCTCGCAGTGCGAAAACGTATGCCCCTACGGCGCGATTACGTATATCGATAAAGACTTCCGCGGCATAAACCGCACGACGGTGACGCGCCGAGTCGCGCAGGTAAATCCCGCCGTCTGTCAAGGCTGCGGCGCGTGTACGGTCGCCTGTCCCTCGGGAGCGATGGATCTCAAAGGATTTACGAATAAAGAAATCATGGCGGAGGTCGATGCGCTATGTCTGTAAAAAACGATATGCCGCCGAAGACTGTCGATGCGGCTGCCGGAAACGATGTTCTCGAAAAAAAGAGTGCATTTAAACCGAAGATCGTAGCCTTTTGCTGCAACTGGTGTTCGTACGCGGGAGCGGATTTGGCCGGCAGCAATCGCCTCGAATATCCGGCCGACGTCAAAATCATCCGCATTCCCTGTTCGTGCCGCCTGAACCCGATCTTTATCCTGCGCGCGTTTCAGCGGGGAGCCGACGGCGTCATCCTCTGCGGCTGTCACCCGGGAGACTGTCACTATACGAGCGGCAACTATTTTGCGAGACGGCGTATGACGCTCCTCTTTTCCATGCTCGAATTCCTCGGCATCGAAAAAGGGAGGACGAGAGTCGAATGGGTGTCCGCGGCGGAAGGCGCGAAATTTGCCAAAACGATGCATGAGTTCGTCGAGGCGGTAACGGCGCTCGGAGAAAACAAACGGCTGGAGGATTTACGATGCAAAGCGAAATGACCGGCGAATTGGTAAGCCGCACAAAAGCGCTGCTTGCGGATAAAACCGTACAGCTCGTGCTCGGCTGGAGAAGAGGCCTTTTCGATTACGATGTGACGCCTTCGCTTTTTACGTCGGCGGACGATGTCGAAAAAAACTTCGTATACAACGAATACAGCGCGGCGAATCTGTCGAAATACCTCGTCAAAGAAACGCGCAAAATCGAAACGGCGAAAAATACCGTGCGTGCGAACAACGCGTTTGCAAAACAAAAAGACGCGAACGCCGAAACGCAGGCGGAACCCGAAGCGAAAATACTCGTGTTTTTAAAACCCTGCGATACCTACAGCTTTACCGAATTGCTGAAAGAACACCGCATTTTCAGAAGCGACGTATACGCGATCGGCGTTCCGTGCGACGGCATGAAAGACCCCGAAAAAAGAGATTTGTCCGAACGCTGCGCCGTGTGCAAAAGCAAAAAACACATCGGCTGCGACGAACTTATCGGAGAAGACGGAGACGTCCGGGATTCCGCGCGCTTCGACGAAGTTGCAAAGCTCGAAGCGATGACGGAAGAAGAGCGCTTTGCGTTTTGGCAAAACGAACTTTCGCGCTGTATCCGCTGCAATGCGTGCCGCGACGTCTGTCCCGCCTGTACTTGTACGACGTGCGTATTCGACAACCCCGCATCCGGCGCTGCACAAAAAGTCGCCGCATCGAGTTTCGAAGAGAGCATGTACCATATCATCCGCGCGTGGCACGTTGCAGGCCGTTGTACCGACTGCGGCGAATGCTCGCGCGTGTGTCCCCAGCATATCCCGCTGCACCTCATCAATCGAAAATTTATTAAAGACATCGACGAGCTCTACGGTTCTTATACGGCGGGAAGCGATATGGAGACAAAGCCGCCGATGCTCACGTATAGGACGGGCGACGCGGAGCCCGGCATCATCTATTCGCGTTCGGGAGGTACGTTATGAGAACTTTCGTATCGCTGCCGTTTGAAAAACTCGACGAGCTCTTTGCCCTCATCGCACAAAAGGAAGCGCTGTATATTCCCGTAGACGACGCATCGGGTAAAGCCGATTTTAAACGCTGGAAAAAAGGCGCCGTCCTTTCGTCCGAGCTTAAAACGGTGAGATCGGCAAAAGATTTTTTCTTTCCGAAAATCGAAAACCTCGTGCACTACAAGCTTTCGGGCAAAAAAATCGAAGTCGAAGATCCGCGTACCGAATCGGAAGACTTTGTCGTTTTCGGAGTGCGCGCGTGCGATGCTGCGAGTTTTGCGATCGTCGACGACGTGTACATCAATATGGAGCCGGTCGACACCTACTACAAAACGCGGCGTGAACACGGCACCGTCGTCACGCTCGCCTGTTCGGAACCGAAAGAAACCTGTTTTTGTAAACTCTACGGCATCGATGCGGCCGAGCCGCAAGGAGATGCGAGCGCATGGATCGCCGACGGAAAGGTCTTTTTCCGCGCAAACACCGAAAAAGGAGACGCGTTTATCGAAATCATCAAAAGCATGACGAGCGAGAGCGGCGCGGATATCGTCGAAAAACAGCAAAAGGCGACGCGGGAAAAAATCGACAAACTGCCTTTCGTCGATATCGACCTTTCGAAATTTCGCGGCGAAAATATGCTTTCGATTTTCAATCTGCCGGTGTGGGAAAACCTTTCGGAAGCGTGCTTGGGCTGCGGCACTTGTACATACGTGTGTCCGACGTGTATGTGTTTTGACATCAGGAGTTTCGATACCGGATGCGGCATACGGCAGTTCCGCTGCTGGGACAGCTGTATGTTTTCGGACTTTACGAAGATGGCGGCGGAAAATCCGCGGCACACGCAAAAGGAGCGCTTCCGTCAGCGCTTTATGCACAAGCTCGTGTATTATCCGATGGATCACGGCGGCGTTTACAGCTGCGTCGGCTGCGGAAGATGCCTCGAAAGCTGCCCCATCCGCATGAACATCGTAAAAGTTATGAAAACGATAAACGACGACGCCCGAATCGAAAAGCCGGAGGTACACGATGGAAAATGACATGTTGATTCCGTACATCGGCGTGATCACCGACATACGCGATGAAACGGGAGACGTAAAGACTTTCCGCGTGGTCGGACGCGACGGAAAAAAATTGTTTTACCACAAGCCCGGTCAGTGCGCGATCCTGTGCGTTCCGGGCGTCGGGGATTCCATGATTTCGATAACGTCTTCTCCGACGGTCGAAGCATATCAGGAGTTCAGCATAAAAAAATGCGGATGCGTCACGTCGTGGCTGCATGCGGCCGAAGAAGGACAGGAGATAGGCGTAAGAGGTCCGCTCGGAAACGGCTTTCCCGTCGACACCGTTTTTAAAGGCAAAGACTTGCTCTTTGTCGCAGGCGGTATAGGTCTCGCTCCGCTTCGAAGCGTTATCAACTACGTCCGTTCTCACCGAAGCGATTACGGCAAAGTGACGATCGTTTACGGTTCGCGCTCGAAACAGGATCTCGTCGCGTACAAAGAGATCACCGAAGAGTGGATGAAAGCTCCGGACTTTACCGTATATTTGACGATCGATAAAGCTCAAGACGATTGGGACGGTCACGTCGGTTTTGTGCCGCCCTATGTCAAAGAACTCAACCCCGATACGAGTATGACGGCGATCATGTGCGGTCCGCCCATCCTCATTCACTTGACGCTCGCCGGACTCAAAGAGCTCGGCTTTAAAGATACGCAGATATTTACGACGATGGAGATGCGTATGAAATGCGGCATCGGAAAATGCGGCAGGTGCAATATCGGCAACAAATACGTATGCAAAGACGGGCCGGTGTTTTCGTTCGACGAACTCGGAGCCCTTCCGCCCGAATATTGACGGACGATATGTCGAGTTTGGAAAGCATCAGCTAACAAAGCTGTACTTTTCGAGTTTTATTAAACTCGAAATTTGACCTAATAATTTAAAGAGGATTGTGCTATGTCGGAAAAATTGATAAACATTTACCTGTTCGGGAAACGATATGAAGTGCCCGAACATCTGACGATCATGAATGCGATGGAATACGCGGGCTACGAACTCGTGCGCGGCTGCGGGTGCAGAAACGGTTTTTGCGGCGCATGCGCGACGGTGTACCGCATCAAGGGGCAAAACCGCCTGTACACGTGCTTGGCGTGCCAGACAAAAGTCGTCGACAATATGTACATCGCGACGCTGCCGTTTTTTCCGCTCGTAAAACAAGTGTACGACATCGATGCGGTCACGGCCGAACAGCGGATCATGATGGAGCTCTATCCCGAAATCTACGCGTGCGTCGGCTGCAATGCGTGTACTCGCGCGTGTCCGCAGAACTTGCACGTCATGCAGTACATCGCCTATGCGCAGCGCGGCGAATTTCAAAACTGCGCGGACGAATCTTTCGACTGCGTTATGTGCGGCATCTGCTCGTCGCGCTGTCCGGCAGAAATCAGCCATCCGCAAGTGGCCGAACTCGCGCGCCGCTTAAACGGCAAATACATCCAGCCGGAAGCAAAGCATTTGACCGAACGCGTTGAAGAAATTAAAGACGGAAAATTCGAAAGCCTGATTCAAAATCTTATGGCAAAGCCGATCGATCAAATCAAAGAGCTGTACAACAGCCGCGACATCGAAGCGTGACGAAAAGGAGCGTGAACACATGTATACGGGCATTATGAAAGAGTCGGCGGAAAAGGTCGCCGCAAAGAGAAGGGAAAACGCCGCATTTGAACCGCGCCGCATGAGCGCGGAAGAAAAAGACGCAGTGCTGCGGGAATATCATCCCGATCATATAATGGAGCAGTTTACCGAACTTGAAATCGGGCCGAACAAGGGTGAAAAAGCGCCGCTTGAGCTTGCGGAAATTTTACAAGGCATACCGCGCATAGAACCTGAAAAAATCGATTTGTCGAAAGCCGATTACGAAACCGACGTACTCATCATCGGAGGAGGAGGTGCGGGAACGGCGGCGGCGATCGAAGCGGACAACGCGGGCGCAAAAGTGCTCCTCGTCACAAAACTCCGCGTCGGAGATGCGAACACGATGATGGCCGAAGGCGGCATTCAAGCGGCCGACAAAGCGAACGATTCGCCGGAACGGCATTTTCTCGACGCTTTCGGAGGCGGTCACTTCGACGCGAAAAAGGAACTCGTATACGAACTCGTCACTCGCGCACCCGAAACGATCCAGTGGCTCAACACGCTCGGCGTCGAATTCGACAAAGAAAAAGACGGCACGATGATTACGACGCACGGAGGCGGCACGAGCAGAAAGCGTATGCACGCGTGCAAAGATTATTCGGGCGCCGAAATCATGCGGACGCTTCGCGACGAAGTTTTAAATCGCGCAGAGCGGATCACCGTCGTCGATTTTACGAGCGCGGTGGAATTATTAAAAGATGAAAAAGGAAACTGCGCCGGAGCCGTGCTTATGAACATGGAAACGAAAGAGCTGCTCGTCGCAAAGGCGAAAGCCGTCATCATCGCCACGGGTGGAGCCGGACGCATGCACTATCAGGGCTTTCCGACGTCGAACCACTACGGCGCAACGGCTGACGGACTCGTGCTCGCGTATCGCGCGGGCGCAAAACTCCTCTATCAGTATTCGCTCCAATACCATCCGACCGGCGTCGCCTATCCGCAGCAAGTGTTCGGCGCGCTCGTTACGGAAAAAGTGCGCTCTCTCGGCGCAAAAGTGTGCAATATCGACGGGGACGCTTTTATCCATCCGCTTGAAACGCGCGACGTGGAAGCTGCCGGCATCATCCGCGAAGTAAAAAAAGGCAAGGGCATTCCGACGGGTATGGGAGAAGGCGTGTGGCTCGACACGCCGATGATCGAGTTGAAAAACGGAGAAGGCACGATCGAAAAGCGCATACCCGCGATGCTGCGCATGTTCGAAAAATACGACATCGATATCAGGCGCGATCCGATCCTCGTCTACCCCACCCTGCACTATCAAAACGGCGGCGTCGAAATCGACAGGGAATGCAAAACGAATATCGGAAACCTCTTCGTCGCAGGTGAAGCATCCGGCGGCATTCACGGGACGAACCGTCTTATGGGAAATTCTCTTTTGGACGTCGTCGTCTTCGGACGCATCGCGGGAACGGCTGGCGCGCGGCAAGCGCAAAAAAACGCGATGCCTGAAAAGCTTTCGCTCGAACACGTACGCGATTTCGAAAAAGAAAGGGCGGCGGCCGGTATAAAAACGCAAACGCGCTCACCCCGCCTTTTGCCGCATTATACGCATAGAGACGGCGAACTCTAAAAACGATATATTTGTACAGGGAGGAATAATTAAATTATGGAACATCAGGTGCTTGAATTTCTCGGAATCTTAAAAGACGGCGTATTTTACCCTGCGAGCATTCTCGAATCGATTATGATTTTATGCTTCGGTCTTTCGTGGCCGATGTCGATCGCACGCTCGCTGAAATCGAAGTCGACAAAGGGCAAAAGCCTTTTGTTTATGTGCTTTATCGCGTTCGGCTATATCTGCGGCATAAGCGCAAAGTTTCTCGAACACAAATACAACCTCGCGTTTTGGTTTTATATCCCGAACATCGTCATGGTGACGACGGATATATGCCTCTACTTCCGGAATAAGCGAATAGAAAATTCGCTCAGCGAAACGATTATCATCGAAGCGTAAAAGCTCATACGCTCGTCCGCTTCGATAAGGTCGCGAAAGCGGACGATTTGATTTTCGCACTCTCCGATTCTACCATAAAGGAAATACGAGCGTCTGTCTGAAAAGCCGGTTGCTTTTCAGACAGAACCGTTCCGCCTTACGAAGCTGAAAGCTGCGCGATAACGTTAATAAAAATAAGAGGTTCGTCCCCTATGTTTTTTAAAGCGTGAGACTGCCCCGGTCTTGCTATTGTTATATCGCCCGGTCCGACTTCGACTTCGACGCCGTTTGAATCGGTAAAAAGACCTTTACCGGAAATGATGATGTACACGTCTTCATTGTTGGTATGCTTGTGCAATCCTATCGCAGCACCCTTCGGCAAAGTAAGCCAACCGATCTCTTTAAAAGCGTCCTGATTTCCGGTTTGATTTCTGGTATAAGAAAAATCGCCCAGCAAAGGTCCGACACCGCCGCCCGCCTTTTCCCTGTTCCACGGCGTAAGTTCGCCTCTTTTATAAACCTGGATGCTCCTATCCATATCTGCACCTTGGCTTTTTTGGGCATACAGCTTTGTCGTTGCCGTAAAGACCGTCACCGCAAATAAACCGATTAAAACCGGTACAAACATTTTCTTTGTTTTCATAGATTGTCCTCCTAGAAAATGATTATAAATCGATTTTAATTCCTCAATTTGCTTCTGTCAATGATTTTGTTAAACTCCCGATTTATCACTTCGTCGTCATATTCATCACGCCGTCCCAATCGTCGGGGATGCCCTGCTTGAGATAATCTTTGCAGCGTTCTGCAAATACGAGAGACGCTTCGTCGGCGGGATTCAATGCATTTGCATTCATAAACATTTTTCCCGCATTTTTAAAATCCCGTGCGAGGTATCTGTCGAGCGCTTCGTGAAATTCGCCGAGGGATGCGAGTTCGTCGGGCGGCATTTCGTTTTTAAAGCCGAGTATATTGTACAGCTGTACGGGCTTATTGATACCGACGACGCGTACTTTGTCGAGTCTGCGGGAGACAAGTTCGCCTTTGTGTTCGCCCGAATCGGCTTCATTCCACGTCGTTTCCGAAACGAGGATCCACGACTTGTAGATTTTATTGACGCCTTCGAGACGGCTCGCGAGGTTGACGTCGTTGCCCATGATCGTATAATTCATCTTCATACTCGTACCCATGTTTCCGACGACCATATTGCCCGTGTTGATGCCGATCCGCGTTTCAAGCGCGCGCGGGATGTCCTTATGTGCAAGATGTTTTTCGTTGTACAGTTTTTCAGCCTGCTTCATGCGCACGGCCGCGGCACAGGCGCGGTAGGCGTGGTCGGGCAAATCGATCGGAGCTCCGAAAAACGAAACGATAGCGTCTCCGATGTATTTGTCGATCGTACCGTTGTAACGCAAAATCGTATCGCTGAGCAAACCGAGGTATTCGTTCAAAATCGATACGAGCTGGGTCGGCGTGACGAGTTCGCTGAACGATGAAAAACCTTTGATATCGGAAAAGAGCGCGGTTATGTGTTTGTCTTCTCCGCCGAGCGAAAGCTTTTCGGGATCTTCGACGATCGCATTGACGACGTCTTTCGAAAGGTAAGTCGAAAATGCGCGGCGCAAAAATCTTTTTTCGCGATCGCTGAGCGTAAAGCGCAAAATGATTCCCGCGACATATATGAAAAGCATAAACAGGCAGGATGCGACGGGCGGAATATAATACCCCGGCACGATCATGAAAAAGACGAAGACGCTCACGATAAGAAAGACCGCTATGCCGGTTACGACATTCTGCATCATATCGGATCCGCCGTAGGTGATGAACATGACGAAAAACATTAATAAAAAGGCTGCGATCATGCCGTAATACCACGGAAACGGCGTGATAAAATCGCGCTGCAAAATCGTGTTCATAACGTTCGCGTGCGTGCCGACATTCGGATAGCTTCGCGTAAACGGATTCGTTCCGAGGTCGGTCGTACTCGACGCTGTGTTTCCGATGATACAGTACGAAGCGTTGTATACGGCTTTCATGTCGTTCAAGTACTGCCGGTAGGTTTTATAATTGTCGGAAAGGAGGCCGAATTGCTCTTTCATGACGCCCGTAAAACTTTCGCCCTCTTCTTCAGGCAGTCCCGCTTTTACAAGTTCCGCAATACGCGCTTCGATCGAGTTCATATAGCCGGCATCGATAAACAAACCAATATCGTCGTAAAAGGCTTCTCGTGCGGCAAAGTAGGCTTCGTATTCATCTGCGCTTATACCGTCGATGAGCTCGCCGTCTTCGTTGAAACCCGCACACCGCGCAAGCAGTATCCGCTTTTCTTCGTCGATCGTTTTATACTGTTTTAATAATTTTTGTACCGCACCTATATAGCCGAGTGCGCTCCCGTCGGGAGCGCGGAGTTCGTTACCTCGTATATTGCCGAGAGTTGTGACGACGGCCTCTTCGATAAAATCGAGATCTTTCAAAAAGACGACCGATTCGTTTTTAAACGATTTTCCCTGCTCCCTGTGCAGCCAGTTGATAAGCATGCGGCCGCGGCTGTCGAGCGGGATCTTTACGGTTGTCCGCTCCGTCTCTCCGGGAAAAAGCGCGTTGAACACGATGAGCGAGTTCCGTGTGCGCTCTATGCGTTCCGCATTGAGTATGTGCAAAAGCGGGGCAAACGAAAGCTGAGCCGCATATTTTCCGCCGTAATCGTAGAGCAGTTCGATCCGCCTCCGCGTACCGTCGCTGTCGATGACGACGTTCGTAAAACCCGCACCCGCCGCATGAGCGATGAGCGTATGGAGCGCCGGAGAAAATCCCGTCTTTTGTCCGTTATACTGTTCGTCGGACGTATATTGATTGTCGCGCGGAATAAAACCGCCCGTGTCGGTGACATTCGACAGCAAAATACGTTTTTGCGCATAAGCTTTGTCTTCGTCGGAAAGCGTAATCGCGACGTCGCGCGTATTTACGGTAAGCCACGTGTTGCCGAAAAATTGAATCGTCCGTGCAAAATAATCGTCGTTGTCACGGTATATTTTCGATGCGATATCGGCCTGCATATTCGAAAGAGCCGGATCGATATAATGGGCGATCATGTCCTTCGTCACGGACGGAAGCTCGGAACGGGAAACGAAACCGCGTCTGACGGATTCGGAAAACTCGTTGATAACATCGGTGATGTCGTTTCGTCCGGCCGAAATCGCAGCGTCCATATTTTCTTCGGCGTTCGGCGCTACCCCGCGCGGAGAAGGCGAAAGGTATTCGACATCGAAAACGACGCTTTCCGCACCGAGTTCGCGAATGCGCAAAAGACAATCGGCGATGACGTCGCGGCTCCACGGCCATTCGCCGAGCGCTTGAATCGACTCGTCGTCGATATTGATAAATAAAATCTTTTCCGATTGTTTCGGTTCTCTTCGGAGGCCGAGTAAAAGGTCGTACATGCGGTAATCGAGTTTTTGAAAAAAACCGAAAGCACCGAGTGCGGAAAAAAAGACTGCGGTCACAATGAGAACGATAAAACCGAGCGATGTAAAAAAAGACGAGCTTTTTTTTGTTTTCTTTTTCTGTGCCATACTGCCTTTCAGTATAACACGAATTTACGCATCTGTCGCATCTAAAATCAAGGAAGCTGTCCAAAAACCGATTCGCAATCCGCTTTAGCGGATACTATGATAAACTTCCTTTCAGAACAAGCCGATAGGCTTGCAGTTTTGTACAAGCCCTGTCAGAACCGTATACGCTTTTTTGGCGGCTTTCTGTTCGGCTTCTTTTTTGCTTTTGCCGCTTTCGGGGCCGTATGCGGCATCTCCGAGGTGCACCGTAACGGAAAACGTGCGGTCGTGATCGGGACCCGTGACGCTCACCGTTTCATAACGGGGACACTCTTTTGTCTTTTTTTGATACAATTCCTGAAGCAGCGTTTTATAATCTTTCGAGCCGCGGTCGTCGTGCACTTTTTCGATTTCGGAGACGAGAAACGAAAGCACGTATTTTTCGGCGGCCGCATAGCCCGAGTCGAGAAAGTACGCACCGATGATCGATTCCATACAGTCGGCGAGAATGGCGGGCTTTTGCCTGCCGCCGCTCAGCTCCTCTCCGTGTCCCAAAACGAGCATTTTATCGATACCGAAGCGGAGCGCGATCGGCGCGAGCGTTTTTTCGGAAACGACAACGGCTTTGATTTTTGCCAAATCCCCTTCGGGGTTGTCTTCGAAGGTTTTGTACAGATATGCCGCCGCCGCAAGCCCGAGCACCGAATCGCCTAAAAATTCGAGGCGTTCGTTATTGACGGGACGTTTATCGTCGTCTTCGTTCGAGTAGGAACGATGACGGAACGCGAGTTCAAGAAGCGAAAGATCGTGAAAGCGCAAGCCGAGAGGCTTGCAAAATGCGAGGAGTCGTTTTTTGCGTTCGCTTAAAAAGTTTTTCCGTTTTATGCGCATTGTTCTGCAACCTGCATCATAAAAAAAACACAAGCACGAAGCTTGTGTTTTTATCATAAGACGCCTCAACGGCTGCGTTATTTTTTTGCCTGCTCGGCTTTGATGAATTCATAGGCATCGCGGACGGTTTCGAATTCGTTCGCTTTGTCGTCGGGAATGCTCACGCCCAATTCTTCTTCGATCGCGTAGACGAGCTCGTAGGTATCGAGACTGTCCGCACCGAGATCTCCTCTGAATGAGGAATCGAGGGTGATTTTGCTTTCATCGATTTCCAGCTTCTCGGCAATGAGTTTCTGGATTTTGTTGAATAATTCGTCCATGTTCATGCTCCCTGCATCAGCCGTTTGATTCCGGCGTAATTACCTGACGTCCGCGGTAAAACCCGCATTTCGGACACACACGGTGCGGCTGCACAAGGTTCCCGCAGTTGTTGCACGGAACAAGCTGCGGTGCCACAAGATGCATATTCACACCCTGCCGTCTTTTCGTCACGGCTTTTGAAGTTTTTGATCTGGGTACTGCCATTATATTAAACCTCGCTTTTTCTGAATAACTGCGGTCAATAGTACAACAGTTTCCAGCCGAATGTCAATCTATTATAACATTTTTCCGTTTTTAGTCAACGCTTTTTTCGGCAGTGTATCGGCATATTCACCGGCCGAATTTTTCTTTCAGCGCCGCTTCGACGATCGGCGGTACCATCGACGAAATATCCCCGTGATACTGCGCGAGCTCTTTTATCGAACTCGATTTGACGATGACGTAACGCTGCTCCGTCGGTATAAAAAGCGTTTCGATGTCGGGGTTCAGCATGTGATTCATCAGCGACAGATCGAATTCGTATGCGAAATCGTTCGTGTTGCGGATACCGCGCAGCAATACGTTTGCACCCGTTTTTTTCGCATACTGCGCGACAAGCTCGCTGCATAAATGGAGCGTCACGTTTTTGTACGGCTTGATGATTTCTTCCATCATGCGGCAGCGCTCCTCTTCCGTAAAGAGGTACTGTTTGTTCGAGTTTACCGCGATGACGACATCGATTTTATCGAAGAGCTTGCTCGCTCTTTTGATAATGCTTAAATGCCCGTTCGTCGGCGGATCGAACGAACCGGGAAATACTGCTGTTGTCATACGATCATAGTAACGCGGAGACGGAAATTGTACAAGGTGACGTCACAGTGCTTTCAGGGATTACGCATGAAAAATGTATACACAGAAAAGAGACATAATATAAAATAAAAAAGGCGGAACGCGAGGCAGCGGCAATGCCGCCGAGCCGCTCAGACCGATGGCAAGCGAACTTTTTGGTAAAAAAGTTCGCGCAGTCCGATTCCAATCACGGTCTGCCGCGGCGAACGGCAGGGCTGCTGCCGGGAGTGCAGCCGATTTTTTACGGTAATGGTTATTTTTTGAGGAATATAGATTCTCATGCGTAAGCCCTGACAGTACTTTGTAGCCGTTTTATTTGCAGATGAGTATACTGCTCGTAGGTAAAACGATGAAAAAGACGATTATAATGTTGCTGCTGTCCGTGAGCGCGATCGGAGCCGGATTTGCCGATGACGGCGGTTCGAGATACATTGAAGATTGGTCGTACGGCAACATTTACGTTACGGAGCCGAATAAAGAAATCGCATTGGAAAGCGAATTTTTGTACGTCAACCAAAAGCGGCACACGGTGCGCGCGTTTTTCGATTTTAAAAATCTTACGGCGCAAAAACGAAAGGTACCGTGCGCGTTCCCCATCGTTATTACAATTCCGTATGAATTTGACGGCACACAAATCGTCGCAAGCGATTACCGTGACGTGTACAACTTGACGGCCTTGGATATCGCATTCGGCAGAAAAGTCCAATCGGAGTCATTCCAAGCGATTACCGCCGTCCCTTTGGAAATCGATAAAAAATTGCGCGTCATCCCCTATGCCGAATATAAAAAACAGCTTGACAAGTTCTACCGCGAGGATGCTCCCTATAACAAACGGAAAACGATTTACGAGGGCGTCGACATCGTCTTAAACGGCAAAAAAGTTCCGATTACGCACGTCGGCATCGAAACAAGCGTCGTTCAGGACAGTGAAATGAAAATCCCCGAACATTGGCACAAAGATACGCCGGTTTATAACGGTGAAATCACGCTTAAACTGCACTTTTACCACGAACTGGAGTTCCCCGCTTTTTCATCCTCCGTCGTCGACATTACCTACGCAACGGATACCGACAAAGGCGGAAAGCGCGGAACGGTTTACAAAAGCGTTTACGACATTTCGACCGGCGGTACGTGGGCGGGGAGCATTAAGAACTTCGTTTTGCTGACCGATGACGAAGTTACGGTGCACAATTCCGTCGCACAATTTGAGCGAAAGAGTCTTTTCGGGTTCGGCAGCTATTCTTATGACGACGGCATCATCCTGTGCGCGCGAAATTACAAACCTTCCGCACACGAATATTTTGAATTCACCGGGTATATGTTTGGAGAGGAAATGGGATGGGCTTTTATGCAAAACCGCGAAAAGCAAGACTTTGTCCGAAATATCAGCGCTTCCTCTTTTCTCGACGGAAGCTTTAAAATCACCGATGAAAAATCTTCTTCGTACAAACCCGAATGCTCTTTTGACGGCGAGTTTTTGAACGGCTGGGTCGAGGGCGCAAAGGGCGACGGTATCGGAGAATGGATCGAGTTTACGCTGACATCGACGGTTTTCGGTCCGTTTATGACCAACGGTTTGACACGGAATTATACGGATGAACAAGAATCGTGGGGCGAAGATTCCACGGTGCTTTCCGATATTCACGATCGGAAAGAGTTGACGTGGGCAAAGAACAATCGAATAAAAACGATGACGCTTGAAAACGTCAAAACACATGAAAAACGGAAATTAAACCTCGTCGACTTATATGCTGGCTTCCGGCTTGACGACCGGGATGCCGAAACAAAATGGCTCTCTGCCAATGCGAATAAAAATCCCTGCATATTGCTTCCGGGCACCTACCGTCTCTCTATCGACAGCGTGTATAAGGGCACAAAATGGAGCGACACGGTTTTGGGCGAAGTATGGTTTTACGATTTGGGAAAGACATTCGGCGCCATCGCTGCGGACGAACTGAAATCAGGCAAACCCTTTATCACCGCCGAAGTCGAAAAGCTGTTGTTCCGCTTCAGCGATTATACCGAGGGAAATGTAAAAAATATGGAGGAAGCGTTCAGCAACTTGGCACGGTAAAGAAAACGACGGGCACCGCCAATGTTTTTTCCATTTGACGAAACGCGCAATGGGTTGTATAGTTAGAACATCATGAAAAAAATAAAAAAAATCGTACCATTTATCGGCTGTGCGTTATCGCTGGCGCTGATCGTATCGTGCGCATCTATGCCTTCCGCACAGGTATCGCCATCCTCATCGAACGATAAAACGGCTGCCGAAAACGAAGAATACCTCCGATCGGTCAACAATGTCGATGTGACGAAAAAAACGTTCGAAGACGACAAAACCGCGATCATGGCGACCATCGACGAGCTCTCGGACATCATGGCGGCCGGCCGTTATGAAGCGTGGCTCAAATTTATCGACGACGAATCGATACGCTATTGGTCGAATCCGAAAAACCTGCAGCGTGCATCGAAGATGCTTCCGGTCAAGGGACTGCGCATGAACAGTCTGCGCGATTATTTTACCTACATCTTCGTCCCGTCGCGCAAAGGACGTAAAGTCGATGAAATCAGATACGATTCGAAGACGGACGTCAAAGCCGTTCAAGTGAGCCAGGATACCGATATCATCTATTATTATTTTAACAAAATAAACGGAAAGTGGCTCGTCCATATTCCGCCCATCGATTGACGGAGACCGCTCGCGCGATTCGAACATTGATTTTTTTTGCGATTTTTTATAGAATAACGGAAAGGTTAAAAACTTTTTGAAAGCTGTTTTTTTCCGAAAAAGTTTTAGAGGAGATTGTGCAGATGAAATTGTATAAGATTGCGCTTTGCGCCGCCGCTTTTGTTGCTTCTTCTTCGCCGTTTTTTGCACAGGAACAGCGCGTTCAGAAAAAAAACGATTCCGCGAAACGGAGCGAAAGATCCGTTGAAAACGAATATTTGAGCGACGTCGACGGCACGGTCGTGCTGACCCTCGCCCGCTCGGATTCGTACGACAACAAACTCGTCGCCCTCGAATATCTGGAAAGCATTATCAAAGGCGGCAATACGTCGGAAGAAGTAGCCGCCGCTCTCGATCAGCTTGCAGGCGAAGGTCTTTTGACTCAAGCGAGGACGGGCGGACGCCTCTCCAACAATTTTCCCGACGTAAGACGAAAAGCCTGTCTGCTTCTCGCAAAAGTCGGAGGCGAGCACTCGAAAAACACGCTCATCAATATCGCGATTGCGGACAACGAGCCGATGGTACAGGCCGCCGCAATCCGCGCGCTCGGAGAGATGGGCTTAAACGAAAACGATGAAGCCGCCGACGCGATCGCATTCGCAAATCACCGAAACCGCGTATTGAACCCCACAAGCAGCATGGCGATCGAAACGCTCGACGCGTTTGAAAAACTTGCAGGCAGTACGGAAAACAAACGGGCGATGGTCGACGAAATTTCGCGGATCGCATCGGACTATCACTATACGAGTGCGGTGCGAAAGCGCGCGCTCGAAGTGCTCAAGGGCATTAAGCTCGACTCATCGTCTTCGGGAAGCGGCAAGTAATCGATACAATTAAAAAATATCGTTTCGCAGTGTTTCCGTGCGACGATTCGGAAATGTGCAGGCGTTTTTTGATGTATGCGTGCGGCACAAAGGTGCAAAGCGATTGCGCCGCACACAAGAGAGATTAGCTCATCTGGATAGAGCGTCAGCCTCCGGAGCTGAAGGCGGTGGGTTCGAATCCCATATCTCTCATCGCCGTAAAACGGCAACGCAAAATCAGGCATTTGAAAATGTCAATTGTCAGATGCTTTTGGAGCACAAAAAGTTATTGAGGATGTAAAAAATTATGGAACCCGTTATTTTAGCGTCGTCGTCGCCGCGCCGTCAGGACATTCTGAAACTCTTGCACATTCCGTATCAAGTGATCATGCCGAACATCGACGAAACCGTATCGCCCTCTCTTCCGGCGGAAAACGTTCCGGAAATTTTCGCGCGTGAAAAGGTTGCGGCCGTCGTGCGTTCGCTTTCGGCCGACAGGGAAATCCCGTGGGTGCTCGCCGCCGACACGGTTATTATCTTTAACAATAAAATCTACGGCAAGCCTTCGGATCAGGAAGAAGTGGCGGCCTTTCTCCGCGAATTGAGCGGGAAAACGCATACGGTTAAAACCGTTATCGCGCTCTACAGCGGCAGGACAAAGACGACGGTCGTCCGCGAAAGCGTTACGGAAGTGACCTTCAAAGAGATGAGCGAGCGTGAAATCGAATGGTATATAGAAACGGGCGAATGGCACGGTGCTGCCGGCGGCTACCGCATTCAAAGCCTCGCTTCGTGTTTTATTAAAAAGATACAGGGGACGACGAGCGGAGTCGAGGGCTTGCCGATTTCGGAGCTTTATGATATTCTTGCGTCGCAGGGTTATTCGATCATCGAATAGCTGTGCCGTGCGCTCCGGGCCGTAGGCTTAAGGGGCAAACGATCTTCCGTACGTCGATTTTTTTTATAAAAGACGACGCATCGAGAAACAGAGTTCGGGGTATCGTACGATACCGGTGAAGGAGTACGTCATGGCAGTTGTAACCATGAAAAACCTGCTTGAATCGGGAGTTCATTTCGGTCATCAGGTAAAGCGGTGGGATCCCCGCATGAAGAAATATATCTTCGCTGAGCGGAACGGGATTCACATTATCGATTTGCAAAAGACGATCGCGGCCATAAAAGAAAGCTACGAAGTCGTACGCAAAGCGACGACGGCGGGAAAATCGATCCTGTTCGTCGGAACGAAAAAACAGGCGCAGCAGGCGATTCAAAAAGAAGCCGAACGCTGCGGTCAATTCTACGTCAACAACCGCTGGCTCGGCGGTATGCTCACAAACTTTTCAACGATCAAAAAATCGCTGCAGCGGCTTAAAAAAATCGAAAAGATGGAAGTCGACGGCACCTTCGACAATTTGACGAAAAAAGAAGTTTCCGCGCTGCAAAAAGAAAAAGCAAAACTTGAAAAAAACCTCGCCGGCATCAAAGAGATGAAAGAATTGCCGGGTGTCGTGTTCATCATCGACACGCACAAAGAACAGATCGCCGTCGCCGAAGCGCACCGCATGGGCATTCCCATCATCGCCGTCGTCGACACGAACTGCAATCCGGAAGGCATCACCTACCCTATTCCCGGCAACGACGACGCCATCCGCGCCATTTCGCTGTTTACGTCGATCATCGCAAATGCGGTCATCGAAGCGGACAATGAACAGGGCTTAAAGATCCTCGAAAATTTGAACGATGAAGACGAAAACATACAGACGGATGCCGCCGTCAAAGACAACGACGTCGAAATCGAAGACTATTCGAATTACGAGCCGACGGAGACGAAGGAAGAAGACGCCGAAACGGAATCGAAAGAAGCGGATCAGCTTATCGACGAAGATAAAATCTACCGCGATAATAACTAACGAGAGGCGATGTCCGAAAGCGTAAATTTTCGGACGTCCCGGACAATTTTGGAGTTACACAATGAATATTAAAGCATCGGATATTAAAACGCTGCGTGAAACGACGGGCGCCGGCATGATGGACTGCAAGCGTGCGCTTGAAGACACGAACGGCGATATCGACAAAGCGGCAAAACTTTTAAAAGAAAAGGGACTCGCCGCCGTCGCAAAAAGAGCCGACCGCGCAACCGCGGAAGGCCGCATCTACATTCAGAGAAAGGGAAATAAGATCGCGGTCGTCGAACTCGTGTGCGAAACGGACTTCGTTTCCAAAAACGACGAATTCACAGCTCTCGGACAAAAGCTCGTCGATTTGACGCTTGAAAAAGGCTACACGAAAGTTGAACCGGAGCATTCCGATATGCTCACCGTTTTTGCGACGAAGGTCCGCGAAAACATGTCCGTGCGGCACGTATCGCTTATCGATGTGCCGGAAAACGCGGTTGCGGGCACTTACGTGCACAGCGATTTCAAAACGGGCGCCGTCTGTATCGTCAAGGGTTCGACGGATCCGAAAGTACAGGAATTCGCAAACGACTGCTGTCTGCACCTGGCGGCTTTTACGCCCGCATATATCACGCAAAAAGACGTTCCCCAGTCCTATATGGACGAGCAGATGGAGATATTTACAAAGCAGCTCGACCAGGATGAAAAGATGGCGTCAAAACCGCAAAACGTCAAAGACGGCATCTTAAAGGGTAAACTGAAAAAGCATCTCGAAGAAGTGTGCTTTGTCGATCAGATGTTCGTCAAAGACGACAAAGTGAGCGTCGCGGCAAAACTTGCCGAAGTGTCGAAAGAAGTCGGCGCCCCGCTCGAATTCGGAGAAGTGCATCTCTACGTTCTCGGAAGATAGAGGTACGATGCAAAGCGTTCGTGAGTCTTTCGCGTGCGCTTTGCCGTGCGTTTGTTTTAACGAACCTTTCTAAAACCATATTTTCTACCGGAGGCAGCAATGGCAGACAGTGAAGAGAAAATGCAAAAAGCGATACATTCGCTTACCGATACTTTTGCCGCGATCAGAACGGGGCGTGCGAGTGCAGCTCTTTTCGATAAAGTGCGCGTCGACTGCTACGGGCAAAAATCGCCGCTCAACCAAGTGGCTACGATCGCGATTCCCGAAGCGAGGGCGGTCGTCATTCAGCCCTTCGACAAAGGGCTCATCGGTGACATCGAAAAAGCGATTTTGGCTGCCGACCTCGGCTTAAATCCGTCGAACGACGGCAAAGTGATCCGCATCGCGATTCCGCCGCTCACGGCCGACAGGCGTAAAGAGCTCGTCAAACAGGCGAAAGCCGACGCGGAAAATTACCGCACGCAGATCCGCAATATCCGCCGCGACGGAAACGACGCGCTCAAAAAACAGCAAAAATCGGGTGAGCTCACCGAAGACGGTTTGAAAGCCGAAACGGACAAATTGCAAAAGCTCACCGACAAATATATCGCGGAGATACAAAAGCTCTACGATGCAAAAGAAAAGGAAATACTCGAAGGTTGACTTCTCTCGATACGACTCGCCTGCCCCGCCACGTTGCGATCATCATGGACGGGAACGGCAGGTGGGCTGAAAGGCGGCATAAAAACCGCAGCGCAGGGCATTATGCGGGCGCCGAACAGGCGAAAAAAATCGTCGGAGCCGCTTCCGCTCTCGGCATCGAATACGTTACGCTCTATATTTTTTCGACGGAAAACTGGAAGCGCACCGCCGAAGAGACGGGCTATCTCATGAGTCTTATCAAAAATCACTTGAGAGCGGAGTTCGCGTTTTATAAAAAAAATAAAATACGGCTTTTGCACTTGGGCGATATAGCGGGTCTTCCGGAAGATATCCGCGAAGAGATACGGAGCGCGACGGCGGAAACGGCGCACTTTACCGGAACGACGCTCGTCATGGCGATCAATTACGGGGGCAGGGACGAAATCGTGCGCGGCATCAAAAAACTTGCCGCCTGTCAAACGCCGGCGGACGAAATCGACGAAGATACTCTCTCTTCTTCGTTCGACATACCGAATCTGCCCGACGTCGACTTATTGATCAGAACGGGCGGCGAAAAACGGCTCAGCAATTTTCTTTTGTGGCACGCCTCCTATGCGGAGCTCGTGTTTACGGATACGCTGTGGCCGGACTACGGCGAAGACGAATTTTACGGTCATATCGAGCAGTTTCAAAAGAGAACGAGACGATTCGGCGCAGTGCTCGCCTGAAGTTGACGCGCTTGAAGCTTTCTGCAAAGCACGAGCAAAAGTTTTTATGGAGGACGGTACGATGCCAAAACTCGTACAACGGCTTTTGATTTTTTTTATCGGCATACCGCTCATAATCGGTCTTGTCTTTCTTCCGTTTTTTCATCGACTGCCCTTTCATATCGCCGTGTGCGCGTTTTCGTGTATCGGCAGCTTGGAACTCTACGATATGTTTTCAAAAAACAGTCCCCTTTTACCGAAGCCCCTCGTTGCGATTTTAAACCTTTTGATTCCCGTTTCGACGTACGTCTGCATATGCTTTTCGCTCCCCTTCGGCATCGTAACGGGCATATTCGTTGCGGGAGCGTGCATCCTCATGACCTACAACGCGCTTACGGCAACATCCTTCGAACATTCCAATACCGCAGTTTCTCTTTCCGTATCGATTTTATTGTATGCGGGTTACCTCATCACTTTTATTTCGAGGATGACGGTCTATGAGCACGGAAGTTTTTATATCGCCGCATTTTTGTGGATGACTTTTATCTGCGATTCTGTCGCCTGGCTTTTCGGTATGCTGTTCGGGAAAAACAACCGAGGCATCATCGCCGCAAGCCCGAACAAAAGCATTGCAGGTTTTGCAGGCGGCTATGTCGGCTGTATTCTCGCCTCGCTCATCGCGCAGGCAGCTCTGCCGCATATATTTCCGGGTTCTCTTTGGAAATCGGTTTTATTCGGCACCCTCGTCGCAAGCGCCGCAATCGTCGGAGACCTCGCCGAATCGGTATTTAAGCGGAGCTCAAATGTAAAAGATTCGGGCGGCATTATGCCCGGCCGCGGCGGCGTTTTGGATTCCATCGATTCGCTTTTGTTTGCGGCTCCCGTGTTTTATCTTTCGCTCCTCATGCTCTACGGAGTTCCGATTTTTTTACGATGAAAAAGGTTTTCGTTTTGGGCTGTACCGGCTCCATCGGTACGAGCACGCTCGACATCATTAAAAATATGCCCGAACGTTTCCGTGCGTGCGCCCTCGCCTCTCATACGAGCCGCGAAAAAACCGAAAAGCTCGCTTCGTCTTTCGGCTGCGATTTTACGCTTACGGCAGATGAAGAGCACGGCATCGAGCGGCTCATAAGGCAAACGCGCCCCGACATCGCGGTAAACGGCATAGCCGGAAGCGCGGGTCTCCTTCCGTCGAAGGCGGTGCTCGAAGCGGGAGTCGATTTGGCGCTTGCAAATAAAGAGACCGTCGTCATGGCGTGGCATCTCGTACGAACTCTCGCCGAAAAATCGGGCGCACGCATCATCCCCGTCGATTCGGAGCATTCGGCGATTTTCAGTCTCATCGAAAAAATCGGTAAAGAAAATATCGCCCAAATCCTCATAACCGCAAGCGGAGGTCCTTTCCGCACATATGCAAAAGAAGCTCTTGCTCGCGTTTCCGTAAAAGACGCTCTCGCCCACCCGACGTGGAAGATGGGTAAAAAAATTACGATCGATTCTGCGACGCTTGCAAACAAGGGGCTCGAAGTGATCGAAGCGTGCCGCCTCTTCGACGTATCGCCCGAAATCGTAAAAGTCGTCGTCCACCCCGAAAGCATCGTACATTCGCTCGTGCGCACAAAGGACGGCATGCTCTACGCCCAGCTTTCCGCTCCCGACATGAGACACCCGATTCTTTCGGCGCTTACACGGCCCGAAACGTCGGAAAATTATCTTCAAGCTTTCGATCTCTTCGACAAAAAATTGACGTTTTTCCGTCCGCGCACCGAAGACTTTCCGCTCCTTGCATACGCGTACGAAGCGGCAAAACGGGGGGCATCCTATACGATCGCATACAATGCAGCCGACGAAGTCGCAGCCCTCGCATTCCTCGACGGAAAGCTTTCATTTACCGATATCGCCCGCGTCGTTCGAAACGTGCTCGACAAAGATTGGAGCGTGTTACCCGAAAGCTTCGAAGACGTTTTTAAAGCGGATGCAAAAGCGAGATCTCTTGCAAAAACTCTGATATGAAATGGATATACGGCATTGTCTGCCTCGGTTTTTTGGTTTTTTTTCACGAACTCGGACACTTTCTCGCAGCGAAATTATTCGGCGTAAAAGTCGAATCCTTTTCGCTCGGCTTCGGTCCCGCCCTATTGCATAAAACGATCGGCGGTACCGACTACCGTTTATCGCTTTTGCCCCTCGGCGGATACTGCGGCATGAAAGGAGAGCGCGATTTTCAGTCAGCGCTCGACTCCTCTTCTCCGCGCATCGAAGCCGCCCGCGATTCCCTCTACGGCATCAACCCGCTCGGACGCGCTCTCATCGGATTTGCAGGCCCCTTTTTCAATGCACTTTTCGCGTTTATAGCTTTTTCGATCATCGCGATGACAGGCTATACGTATTATTCGTATACGGCAAAGATAAAGCTTGCGGACGAAGCCTATCCCGAAGTACATTCGGCGGCTCGGGAAGCGGGATTGAAAACCGGCGACACTATCGTATCGATCGGCGGAAAACCCGTCGAAGATTTTTCCGATATCATCATGGAAGTCGCGTCGAACCCCGACAGGGATTTGCATATCGTCGTATTGCGTGACGGTGAAAAGCTTTCTTACACCGTGCACAGCGATTTCGATAAATCGACCGGGAGCGGAAAGATCGGCGTCACGCCTTTTTCGAACGAGCCGATAATGCGCGAAGCGAAGCGTTATCCGTTTTTTAAAGCGCTCGGCGAAGGTGCAAAACGGACGGGCGAAACGCTTTCGCTTACCGTAAAAAGCATAGCGCTTTTGTTCAAAGGAGCCGACGTACAAAATGCGATTTCAGGTCCCGTCGGTGTTGCGGGTATGCTCGGAAACACCGTCGAAGACGGATTCGGCGCGGGGTTCAGACAGGGCATTACGGCGATTTTGGAACTCATGGCTTTTATCAGCATTTCGCTTTTTATCATGAATCTGCTTCCGATACCGGTGCTTGACGGCGCTTTGATTTTTTTCGCTTTCGTCGAATTCGTTTGCCGCCGCCCCGTCAATCCGAAAATACAATATTACGCGCAGTACGCGGGGCTCGCGATTATCGCAGCTCTTTTCGTGCTCGGCATAACAAGCGATATACGGCGCTTCACTGCGGCGCTGCAATCGCACTAGGGTAATTGCTATGAAAAAATTATTAAAAGATTCGATTTTGAATTTAATAAAATTCGAAATTTTCCGTCCGTTTCGTATATCAACACCGCAGAATAATTTCAAAACGCTTCATACGATATTTTTTGCCGCAGCCCTTTTAAGTGCGCTGCCGCTCGCATCGGAGTCTCACGTTTCGAATCAAAAGCACGAAGGAGAAATCGGGGCGGTTTCGGCTTCCCGCGACGGAAGCGCATTTTTTACGGCGGGAGACGACGGATTTTTAATAAAATGGACGGGCGACGGTCAGGGCGAACATTATCAAATTTCGGATATGAGCGTAAAACTCTGCGCCCTCTCCCCCGACGGCAAAACGATCGCCGCATACGAAACGGACGGAGGACTCGTAAACCGCGTGAGCCTGTGGGATTTCGATACGCTGCAGCGGAAATACGCACGGCGCTTTGCAGATGCGGTGACGTCTTTGTCGTTTTCGGCGAAGGGCACCTATGTCATCGTCGGAACGGCTTCCGTAGAAGGGGCGATTTTTCTGCGCGCTTCCGACGGACGTGTCGCCGACGTTTTAAAAGATTCGACGGGAATCATTTCGTATGCTATAACGAGCGCATCGGAAAAAACGCTGTGCACGTATTCGCCTGTAGGCTTTATTTCGTATTACAATATGACCGACGGAAAACTCAAACGGCGATTGAGCTGCGAATCGAACCTTTCCGATATCGCATCCTTCGACGGCGATATGTTTTTTGCAGGTACCAAAAACGATACGGTGTACGTCGTGTCGGCGCTTTCGGGTAAGACGGCCGCTTCCGTCGCCGCACGTTCTCCCGTGCTCCTGACGAGTGCCGACGATAAAAACGTGTACTATATCGCAAGTACCGCATCCCGAACCTACTCGCTTTCGATGCTTGAAAGCCGCGGCGACAAAACGTTTTCATCTCCCCTTATTTTGAAAAACTTCAAATCGCTTGGAGGCGGAGAAGCGATCCGAGCGGGTGCGAAAGCGGGAGATGAAATCGCCCTCGCCTCTTCAGGCGGTAACGTATTTCGAACGACACCCGCACCCGACACGGCGATCCTCTCGCTTTCCCCGCTCACCGACGATATCTACGAAACAATTTCGGATGCGGTAAGCGCTGAAGACGGTTTTTATTTTTTGACGAGCGGCGCGCTCTATGCCTCATCCTACGATACCGGCACCGTAGATAAACGTGCATCGAATGACGCACACACGAATATGAGCGTCTGCGAAGGGGGCGTCATCCTGTGGTCGCGCGGCACGAAGCGGCCGGTCGAATATTTCGACTTTACGGAAAATAAAACGACTCGGCTTTTTACGCCCGAAAGCGCCGTTCAATCCGTGCGCGCCTTCGGAAATGTGATTTTGGAAATGGAAAGCAATGCCGTCCTCCGCGCCTATTACAGGGACACGGGTGAAATCGAAGAGCTCTATGCAGGGGCGGGACTGCAGGATGCGCTCATCTCAGGCGGCACGCTCTACGTCGCAAAGTCGTCCGCGACGAATCCGCCGTCCGCCCTTCTCAGCATCGATATGCGCACAAAGGAAATCGTACCGCTGAAAATTGAATCCGACATCGTCTACGCGCTTTCGGCTTCAGACGACGAATTGTACGGTATCGCCGTGCAGTCGGGAGGAGATGAAAAAACGACGAATCTTTTTTCGTATACGCCGTCCGCTTCGAAAACGACGATGCTTTTAAAACTCAACGACGAAGATACGGGCGCTTTTACCTACTTTTACGACGGACAGGTTTTGACGAATATCGGCAGCGAAAAAGTGTATTCGTACGATCTTTTGCGGAAAAAAAGCATTGCCTACGATCGCTCCGCATCGCTTCCGGTAAAAGCCGTACAAAACGGAGAACGCATCGCAGTGCTGAATCGAGACGGAAGCATTTCGTGGTACGATACGGGAAAGGCGGAAGTGCTCGCCGATTGGTATTTGGCTAAAGACGGCACATGGTACGAGTTTTAAGCAGTTAAGCCGAGCCGCTTCGAAACGCTCGACAAAGCCTTATCGCATAAAAAATTGAGGAACGTTAAGCGAAAGTATTTTATTTTGCCGAATTAAAAGCTACGATTTTATTCCAATCGATTTCACCGGAAACAAAACAATAGTTTTGGATAAATTCTCCGGTAAAGGTATTTATTCTCTGCGCATACAGCTCCGTAAATTCCTCGTTTTTCTCTTTCGCCTTAAATCCCAACGGCTCGATTATATCAAGATAAAGATTTTCATTACCTGAAATAAAATTCCAAAATTGCTGACCGCACAATTTAAGATAATCTCCTTTTTCAGGGTAATTATCTTTACCGTAACAACAGCCGTTTACCGCTCTGATATTCAGATGTGAATTGCCTGTCAGTAAAATTTTTTTTGCCGTTATAAAATCTTTTTTCATTTTTTCAATTTGGGAGCTATTACCCCAATTCGGCCCAGATTTTATACTTACAATATAACGTTTGTCGTCATTATCAAATTCAAGATCGATTCCTTTTGCACTGGATTTTCTTCCTCCGTATACTTTTGAATTGATAAATATCGCCAATCCTTCAAGCCAATCGCCGAAAATCGTTTCTTCATTTGAAGATATATGCGCATTTAATAAATTTTCTACGATCTCTCCTGCCGTCAGCATATTCTTTGCCCTAAACAAGTAGGGATTTTTTCGTTTTAAAATCGTTGATAATTTTAAATGATCAAGACTTGCGATCCTTTTATGATGAAAAACACCTATATTTTCTTCAACGTATGCCTTTATTTCATCTATTTTACAATCAACCATAGCGTACATCCTTTTCAAACAAAGGCATTGTCTGCTCCGCAATTTTATTTTTTACCGCAGTACAATATTCTTCGACAATATCTATACCGATGGAATTACGATTCATTCTATGTGCGACAAAAAGCGTTGTACCGGAACCCATAAACGGATCTAAAACGGTATCATATTCTTTTGTAAAAAGTTTAATAAACCATTCCGGCAAGCTCTCAGGGAAAGCTGCGCTGTGATTTTTATTTCCGCATTCGGTAGCCAAATAAAGAACATTGGTCGGATAGACCATATCTCGATCCAACCAATTGGAAATATTTTTCCCAAAACCGCTTCCGACTTTAGAATCGTCACGAATTTTATCGACTTCCGACAAATTCTTTAGTCTGCTTTTTGCCCAATGTCCTGTCGGTACCATTACCGCTTCTTGATACATATTAAATTTTTTAGTCTTATTGAATTGCAATAAACGCTCCCATGCATCTCGAAATCTATTCGGCCATTTTCCGGGATAACAATTTTTTTTATGCCAAATAAATTCTTCCGTCCAAAGCCACCCTTGTTTTTTCATTTCCAATATCAACTCAATGACATAGGTACTGCGCTCACCTTGTTGCACTTTTTCTTTAATATTGAGGATAAAAGTCCCGTCATTTTTTAACACGCGAAACAATTCGGCCGTAATCGGTAAAAACCATGCGACATACTTATCCGGTTCAATTCCGCCGTAGGTATGTTTCCGCTGATCAGCGTACGGCGGTGACGTTACAATAAGATCAATAGACGCATCGGATAATGTCCGTAATTTTTCCAGACAATCACCTTGTATTATATTTGTCGTAATCACAATAATAAATCCTTATCTATAATTTTACTCAAAAATACGATATTAGGGAACCTCTAACGTATTTTCTTTCGCCCAGCTGCTGCCGAGAGATCCGCTGCCGATTACACCCTTGACAGTTGTTGTATTCCCCGTAGTATTGCAGTGCATGCGCTTGCCGCGGAAGCGCAATCGCATTACAAAACTTTTACAGGGGGATACGTATGTGTACTGAATGCTATGCCGACGAAGACAGGGTAACGCCGCTTTTGAATCCGGAAGAATGTTTGAAAAACCACACGCAATACATCTGCGGAACGTGCGGACGGTGTATCTGCATCGACCGCACAAAAAACGGATTGCAGCGCTGGAACTTTCCGTTTAAATCTGCGGCGATCGCAAAATTGTATGTGCGGACGGCCGATTACACTATGAAAAAAAGCTGCGGCATATATGAAATCAAAAGCGCTTCGGGAAGAATTTTTTATAAAATATTTTCGGATGAAGCGGAATTGAAAACCTATTTGCAAAACAACAAAGATAAAACGTGCAGCGGAAAAAAACCTCTTTTTTCTCAAAGCCGCTACCGCGAATTTCCGAACACGCAAGTGCGGCGCTTGAGCGAAGATGAAGCGTTACGCTATATGGACGAACGCAAAACGCGGCGAAGCCGGCGCTGATACCGTTGCCGCCGCTTGCGTTTTCGTGGTATCATAAAGCGATGATTACGGAAGAGATTAAACGGATAACGGAAAAAATCAAAGAAGCCCTCGATCCCGAACGCATCTATCTTTTCGGTTCGTATGCGCGCAACGAAGAAACCGAAAAGAGCGATTATGATTTTTATGTCGTTGTCGATGAGGAAAAAGGAAATCCTTTGCTTTTGTGTGATAAAGCTTATTCGGCGATTTTCGATATACAAGAGAAACCGTGCGATGTTATCGTAACTCATAAGTCGAAATTCGATATACGAAAATATCGTCCGACACTCGAAAAAACAGTTGCAAATGAAGGTGTATTGCTTTATGAAAAACGATCTTAAGCAAGACGTAGCTCAATGGCTTCACGTAGTCGATATGGACAGGAATACCGCCTATCACCTTTTTAAAACCATGCATCCCAAACCTCTGGAAATCATCTGCTTTCACTGTCAGCAGGCTGCCGAAAAAGCGATAAAAACTCTGTTCATAGTATACGAAATTGAAATTATTAAAATACACGATTTGGGAATGCTTATTAAAACAATACAACCGAAAATAGCGTTTCCCGAAACAGTGAAACTTTCTGCTATCAGTTTAACAAAATTTGCCGCGACTTTTCGATACCCTGACTATCCTGATATCGATGAAGAGCTTACAAAAAAGGCGCTTGCCGATATGGATGTCGTAGTCGATTGGTGCAAAGAACAAATCGAAGCTTAAAACACGCGCTGCTGCGGCATTTTCGAAAATCGATATTTTCTGCAATGCCGCTACCGCGAATTTCCGATTCCCGCGCCGCGCGCAAGGGCTTCTTTATAGACGGCGACGTATTGCTCCGCCGATTTTTTCCAGCTGAAATCTTTTTTCATGCCGCGCTTTCGCATTTCGGCGATGTGCTCTTTTTTGTTGTAATAAGCGTAAACCGCCCAGCCGCAAGTGTCGAACACGGCGGAAGGCGTCAAGTTGTCGAACATAAAGCCCGTACCCTCCCCCGTCTCTTCGTCATACTGTTCGACCGTGTCGGCAAGACCTCCCGTACGGCGCACGATCGGAAGCGTGCCGTACAAAAGCGAATACATTTGATTCAATCCGCACGGCTCGTATTTTGACGGCATCAAAAATAAATCGCTGCCCGCTTCGATAAGATGACTCAAACTTTCATCGTAGCCGATATATGCGCGCATATTCGGAAGCTTCGACTGAAGCGAGAGTATTTCGTTTTCGCACCACTTTTCTCCGCTTCCGAGGATCGCAACCTGCACGTCGATTTCGCTGCACAGGCGGTACATACAGCCGTAAGCCGGCGCAAAAAGTTCGGCAATGCCCTTTTGATCGGCAAGGCGCGTTACGATACCGATGACGGGAACGGCATCATCCTCAGGGAGCTTCATGCGTTTTTGCAGCTCGCGTTTACATATCGCTTTTTTTTCAAGAGACGTTTCGTCGTAGTGTACGGGGATGAGCGTATCCGTTTTCGGATTCCACACATCTTCATCGATTCCGTTTAGGATGCCGTGAACGACGTCGCCCCTTACGCGCAAGAGCCCGTCCATACCGAAGCCGCCTTCGGCAGTTTGGATTTCTTTCGCATAAGTCGGGGATACCGTCGTAATCATGTCGGCACACGATATGCCGCCCTGCAAAAGATTGATGCCGCCGTTGTGTTCGAGTCCCGCGCCGTAATACAATCCCCAGTGAATGCCGAGAGAAGGAAACCAATCTTTTGCGTATTGTCCCTGATAGCCTAAATTGTGAATCGTCAAAACGCTCGCCGTCTTTGCGAAGAAACCGTTTCGGATAACGTGCTTTAAAATGATCGGAGCGAGGGACGCCGACCAATCGTGCGCGTGGACGATATCGGGGCACCATCCGAGCTTTCGGCACAGCTGGAAAGCGCCGTGGCATAAAAGCGAAAAGCGGTACGGATTGTCGTGAAAATCGGTTTCCGACTTTGTGCCGTACACGCCGTCGCGCCCGAACGCGCCTTCGTGGTCGAGAAAATAAACGCCGACCTTTGACGAAGGCAGGACGCTTTCATAGACGCCGACCCACGATTCCGAAGTTCCCGCAGCGACGGCGAGCGGGCCGGGAATCGCCTGCAATTTTTTCCGGTCGATTCTATAATAGCGCGGCATGACGATCTTTACATCGTGTCCGAGCGTTGAAAGAGACAGCGCCAAAGCGGACACCATATCGGCAAGTCCGCCCGTCTTCGCAAAGGGCACCGCTTCGGCCGTCACCATAAGGATTTTCATATCGCCTCCCGTAAAAAACTGATATCGTGTACGCCGCCGCACTCAAGCTTGGTCGTGCACCGCTTTATAAAAGGCATCGCGCGAATCGATAATCGTCCGCTCGCTCACGCAGTACGCGATCCGAAACCAACCCTCCCCGCCGAAACCGCTTCCCGGCGCACACAGGATATTGTATTTTTTCAAATGATTCGTAAACGCGAGATCGTCTCCCTGCCACGCGTCGGGCACTTTCACAAAAAGATAAAACGCGCCGTCGGGGTTCGCATACTCAAGTCCCGCGTAATCCATGATCTCTTTTAAAAGCGCGCATCGTTTTTCATACGGCGAATAATCGCAAGGAGCGTTCCACGAAGAAGCGACAACTTTTTGAAAAAACGCGGGTGCGTTGACATAGCCCAAAATGCGCGTCGAAAAAATCGCTGCGGCGATAAAGGCATCCGCTTCGCCGCACGCGGGATTCACAGCGAGATATCCGATGCGCTCTCCCGGCAAACTCAAATTTTTTGCAAAAGATGTAACGATGACGGCGTTTTCGTAAATCGGAAATACGGGCGGAACTTTTTTGCCGCCGTAAGTGATCGCGCGGTACGGCTCGTCGCAGATGAGGTAAGGCATGCGTCCGCATTTTTTTCCGTGTTCGCGAAGGGCATTCGAGAGAGACGCGATAGCTTCCGCCGAATAGATATGCCCCGTCGGATTGTTCGGAGAATTGATTAAAACCGCGCAGGTCTTTGCGGTAAGCGCTTTTGCAATCGCCGTGCAGTCGAGCGAAAAATCCTCTTTCGTCTTTACGCGCACGATGGTGCCCGCATGATTTCGGATATAGTGATCGTATTCGGCAAAATACGGAGAGGGAACGATGACTTCGTCGCCCGCATTTAAAAGCGATTTTAAAACGACGTTGAGCGCACCCGCAGCTCCGCACGACATAACGATGCAAGCTGCCGGAACGGACACTCCCTGTTCGGCTTCCGTCTTTTTCGCCATCGCTTCGCGCGCAAAAAGATAACCCGCGTTCGGCATATAGCCGTGCGCGCCGTGAGAGTTATCCGAAGCGATTCTCTCTATCGCTCGGACGACGCTGTCCGGCGGATCCAAATCGGGATTTCCGAGACTGAAATCGTAGACGTTTTCGGCCCCGTATTTTTTTTTGAGCAGCGCTCCTTCTTCGAACATTTTGCGGATGACGCCCGCTTTCGGACTTTCAATCGAATCCCGTATATATGCCGCTATCATACCTACAGTATAGCACACGTATAAGATTTTGCGTAACTCCTTTTCCGAGTTTGTGTTCAAGGGGAAAAAGTAACCGACTTTTGCGACGGTACCGTCTTTCCTCTATAACCGTCTGTCCGTACCTTGTGCCGAATTTCCGTTTTCGATAGAATAACCCTCATGGCAAAAAGTTCTGCCGAAAAAAAAGAGCCTGCCATGCGGCCGATCGATTCTTACGGCGCCTTTCTTCCGTATTTGATTATTCCCTTCCGGCTGAAAAGCGCAAAAGTGCTTTTCCGTTTTTTGCGTACCGTCGTGCGCGATTTTTTTTGGCTGCAGTTTTCGGTAAAGTGGCGCTTCAAAACAATTCCCGTTTTGGACGTATCACACCCGTTGGACGAACTGATTCCCTTTACGCCCGACAAAGTGAAAATCTATTTGAACTTTACAAACTTTTGGATCCGGCCGATGACTCTTTTATTTCGCAGACTCGGCGTAAAAAAGGCACTGCCGTACTGCATCGAATATCTTTCGCTTATCGAAACGGCGTATGCAAATGCCGCAAAAGTGTACCGCTTTTGTATGACGACGACAAAGCGTCCCGATTATAAAACGGACGCGGCATTCAAAATGATTCACGCTTTCGATCCGCATCTCCTCTGTGTTCCGAGCCTGCACGTTGCGATCGTTATTCTCTCGTCCGTATATTACGCGGACGTTTTTAAAAACGATGATTTTACCGAAGAGGAACGAAAAACGTATACGGCCGAACTGCGTGAAGGTGCGCGGCGCATTATCGAAAGCGTGCTGTATGTAAAGCAGCACAGCGTAAACTGCATTCCCGCGGCGATGTATATGATGCTGTATGTGCTTAAAAATCGATTTACGATAAGCGCGGGCATCGATATTATCAACAGTCTGTTTGCGGACGACGAAACGCTTTCCGATTCCGATAAAAAGAAAATAAGCGCCCACATTCACTTTATGTTCGAACGCCTGCTTTTGGAAGGTGCAAACGAAAACGATTGGACAGTTCCGGTTAAGCGCTGGCTTAAAAGTTACGCGCGCTCGAAAAATATCGTTTTGCCGCTCGACCGCCGATAGCCGCATAGAATTTTGTGCAGTTCGTTTTTCGAGTAACTGTCTTGCGGCCCGACTGTTTACTCAGTATAATGCAAACTATTCATATGAAAAAGACGGTATTTGTTTCATTTTTTTGCGCCGTACTCTGCACGTTTTCCGCTTTCGCGCTTCCGTTCAACAACAAGCTTTCGAAAGCGGAACTTGCCGACCTCGAAAGCGGTAAAGTCGTCGTGCGCAACATCAGCCGCGCATCCAATATGTGTCTCGAAGCGTCGAGCGAAAGCGCACAAAAAATCATACGCGACATAAACGATCTCAATCCGTCCTATCTTGCCGAAGTGATCCAAGTCAGACCCTATACCGGAAACGAAGATCTGCCCGCACGGCTCGAAGACGCGCTCATGAACATATCCGATTACGTCGGTATCCCGTACTATTCGGAACACAATAAAACGTATTACGATCTGTATTCATCCGCCGTGATCAAAGACGACTTTATCGGGGAAGACGGCCTTACCCGCAAAGTAAAAGCCGATTTGACGATGGCGCCTTTCGGTCTCATCGAAACATCCATATCGATAAGCGCAAACGGAGAGTGCGTATACTACGTTTCGACAAACGACAATACGCTTATTCGACAGGATATGAAGATTAAATGCGTCAAACCGAACAATATGAAATCCGCAATTTTGCTCTTTCGCGACGGCGACAATTGGATTTTATACGGTGCGGGCGGCGTCAAAGCGATGAAGATTGTTTTTTTCGAAAAGCGTATCGAAACGTCGTTCATAAACCGTATAAAAACGTTCTGCAATTTTATCTTCAAAAAACTCTAATAAAAGGTTATTCGATATGCTGTGGCTCATCGGCTGTACGGGAATGCTCGGACGCGAATTCGCATATCGGCTTTCGGAAAAAAAGATTCCGTTCGTCGGTACGGGAAGCGAAGTCGATATAGCCGATGCCGAAAAAATCGAAACATTTATCAATAAAACCGAAAGCGCGTCTTTTTATGCGTCGCGCGATGTAAAAAAAGACAATAAAATCGATTGGATTATCAACTGCGCGGCTTATACGGCGGTCGACAAAGCCGAAGAAGAAGCGGAAAAAGCATACCGCACGAACTGCACGGGCGCCCTCAACGCCGCGCGGACGGCGAGAGCCCGCAGCGCAAAGCTCGTCCACATTTCGACCGATTACGTATTCGACGGAAACGTCTGCACTCCGTATACGGAAGACGTACCGAAATCTCCGATAAACACATACGGAAAAACGAAAGCCGAAAGCGAAGACCTCATCGCTCAGGCAATGACGCAGTATTACATCATCCGAACCTCGTGGCTCTACGGTTTCGGCTGTCCCAATTTCGTATATACGATGACGCGCGCGATGAACGAGAGAGAATCGGTCAGCGTCGTAAACGATCAAAGGGGCTCTCCGACCTTTTGCGGAGATCTCGTATCCGCCGTCATAAAATTAATAAAAAAAGAAGCGGGCGCGACGAGCCTCTTCGGGAAAAAAAGCGCAGCTCCCTACGGCATCTATCATTTTTCGAATTCGGGGGAAGCGACGCGGTTCGATTTCGCCGAAGCGATCTACGACTTCGGAAAAAAATACGGCAGAATTACAAGAGATTGCAGCGTACGGCCGTGTTCGTCCGGCGAATACGCAACGAAAGCCGTGCGCCCGGCTTATTCCGTCCTCGACTGCACAAAAATCGAAACGGCGCTCGGCATCAAAATACCTTCATGGCGGCTGAGTCTTGAGCACTTTATAAAAAGCGAAAGATTCGAAAGCTTTTAATTTTTTATTGCACGTTTTGCGCTCTTGTAGTATACTTATACGGATATAGATTTTCCAAAAAACGGAGGAAAAAACATGAAGAAAATGATGATGCTGTGCGCACTTGCCGCCGCAGCGATCATGGCGACGTCGTGTACCAAAAAGCCCGAAGCCGTCACCATTGAGTTTTGGACGCACGAGGACGCAAACCGCCAAAAACTTGAAGACCGCTACATTCAGGAATTTACGGCCGCTCACCCGAACGTCACGGTCAACGTAACGCGGCAGGGTGCCGCAAAACTCATCGAGCTCGTTCAAACGGCTTTTGCCGCCGGAAGCGGTCCGACGATGTTCAACCTTTCCATAAACGACGAATATCCTTATATCACGGCCGGCCGCGTCGCTGCAATGAACTACAAAGCCGCAGGCTATAAAGACGCTTCGGACGTCATCAACGCGTATGCGCCGAAAATGCTTGATCCCGTTACGGTAGACGGTAAAGTATACGGTCTTCCGCTCGAGCTTACGAACTGGTGCATCTTTATCAACAAAAAAGTGTTCCGCTCCGCAGGTCTCGATCCCGAAACCGATTATCCGAAAACGTGGGAAGACATGGTAAAAATTTCCAAAAAGATCGTCACCCGAAACGGAGATATCATCACGCGGCGCGGCTACGACTTCCGCTACAAATATTATCTCGAAAACAACGTTCCGATGGTGGAACAGCTCGGCGGACAGCTCATCAGCGATGACGGTAAAGAAGCGATCGTCGGAAAGGATGCGTGGATTGCCGTCCTGTCGTATTTAAAACAATGGGGGCCGAAAGGTTTGAATCTCGGCTCTCCGACATATAAAAACGCCCATTCGCTTTTTAATGCCGACAACAACGATGTGACGATGTGTTTATCGGGATTGTATCAGGAAGCGCGCATACGAAATCAAAACCCGAACTTTTACGACAGCGGTGACTGGATGATCATTCCGTATCCGAAATTCCAAAACGCCGTCAAAGACGTTGCGGCATGTTACTACGGCCATTACTATATGGTAAACGCCGATGCGACGAAAGCCGAGCAGGAAGCTTCGTGGCAGCTCATCTCCTATATGCTCAGCCACGGCGAAGAGTACCTTTCCGAAGTGAATATCGTTCAGCCGACACTTGCGCTTTTGAACAGCAAAACATTTAAAGATATGCCGTACTCCGAAGTGTTTGCAAACGATTTGAATCGTGCGCACATCGTGTACTACGGTGCGGCATCCGCATCGATACAAAGCGCTCTCAAAACGGCGCTGCAAAACGTCATGCTCGGAGATGCTTCGCCGGAAACCGTATACGAGCAGCTTAAAAAAACGGTTCAGGATTTAATCGACGAACAAAAATAACCGTATTTTTTTTGAAAGGTTCAATATCATGTAAATCGGACGGTAAACCGTTTGCCGTCCGATTTTGTTATCGAAGAATTCGGAGCGGAACATGGAAGTTTTTACGCAGGACGAAGTGAATCTTCATACACATTGCAAATACTGCAGACATGCCGTCGGTGAAGTGCAAGATTATGTCGATGAAGCGGAAAAAGACGGCATCAAAGTGCTCGGCATGAGCGACCACTGTCCCGTTCCGGACGACAGATGGCACAGCGCGAGAATGTTTTATTCCGAACTCGATGCTTACCAAAAAGACTGCGAAGCTGCCGCCGAACGTGCTCCGCGCGGCATGCACTTTTTTCGCGGATTTGAAACCGACTATCATAAAGATTACGTTTCATATTATCGCGACGAATTGCTCGGTGAACGCGGCTTCGACTACCTTTTGCTCGCCGTCCACAATTATTATGCGCCGGACGGAAGCGATATCACGATTCCCGAATGCCTGATAAACGACAGAGGCGCGTTACACGCATATACGAAAACGCTCATCGAAGGCATGCAGTCGGGATTGTTTTTATATGCGGTACACCCCGACCTCTTTGCCGCATCCTACCTCGAATGGGATGACGAAGCGAGAGCCTGTTCGCGCGATATCCTCGCCTGCGCCTCATCCGTACATATGCCGATAGAGATAAACGGACAAGGCATCCGCGCGAAAAAAGTCGTATCGTCGAGTGGCGAGCGCTATCGCTATCCGCTTCAGGAATTTTGGAATCTCGCTTCGGAATACGACGTACCCGTCGTCACCGCAGCCGACTGCCACAAGCCGGAAGATATGATCACGTCGAGGAAAGCGTGTAAAGAGATCGCTGAAAAAGCGAATCTCACGTTTGCCCGATATGCGATTGACGAAAACGGGAACATCATCATACAATAATGTACTGTACCGGAGAGACGTCGTTTTCTTTTACGGATATCGAAACGTTCTAAAAAAGTTTTTATGGAGGAATTAAAAATGGCTAAAACCGCTAAACATTACAGCATTGAAAAGCAGCAGGCGCGCTGGGGATTTATTTTTACCCTGCCGAGCCTCGTTTTCTTTGCCGTGTTCAGTTTTTATCCGATCATCAATGCATTTTTTACGAGCTTGACGAACAAGCAGGCAATTTCCAGGACATCGAAATTTGTCGGTTTACACAATTACGTATATCTCTTTACACGCGATAACGGCGGCTTTTCGCTTTTAAACTCCATGCGCGCGACGATCATGTTTACGTTCGGTACCTTTGTTCCGATGGTCATCCTCGCTCTCATCCTTGCGGTTTTGCTCATGCAGCTGCGTCGCCCGTCTCAAAAAGGCTTTTTCCAAATTTCGTTTTATATGCCCGCAGTTCTCTCGTCCGTCGTCGCGGCTGCAATTTGGATGATCCTTTTCGATCCGCGCGGACTGTTCAATCAGCTGTCGAATACGATTTTATTTACGTCAGGAAAAGATTACCATTGGCTCACCGACAATACGATGCTGCAGATTTCAACGATGATCGTATACTTTTGGAAATACATCGGTTATTTCGTCATCCTCTTTATCACAGGCCTCGCTTCGATTCCGCCTTCGATTTACGAAGCTGCGACGGTAGACGGCTCGAACAAGTGGCACGCTTTTTTTCATATAACGCTTCCGCTTTTAAAACCGACAATCGTGCTCGTGTCCATCATGGCGATGCTCCAGTGTTTGAAAACGTTCAGTACGCAGTATATGTTCGCACAGGGAGGCGCGGCGCGTCATCCGATCGACGTCATCACGATGAATATATACTTTACCGGCATCAGAAACGGTCAGCTCGGCAGGGCGAGCGCCATGTCGATCATATTGTTTTTGATAATGCTGCTGTTTACGTATCTGCAGTTTACGCTGTCGAAAACAGACGACGTGGAATATTAATAAAAGAATTTTATTGGAGTCGGTATGAATACAAATAAATATGTCGGAAGAATCGGTATCGGAGAGATCGTCGCGTGGATAGCGCTCTTTATCGTATTCTTTTTTACGATAACACCCATTGTTTTTATGTTCGTCGCGTCGTTTATGGATGCGCGTCAAATTCTCGCAATGCCGTTCCGCTGGATTCCTTCCCGCGCGTATTTCACGACCGAAGACAGAACGTTTTTAACGAATTTTGTTAAAGCGATTTTCGGAAACAATCAAAACCCGATATACATGCGCAACATCTTAAACTCGCTCATCGTTGCCGTAACCTGCGCGGCGACGACGGTTTTACTCGCTTCTCTTTGCGGTTACGGACTTGCGAAGTTCAAGTTCAAATCGCGAAATCTCATCTTTATGTCGATCATGGCGACGATGATGATTCCGTTCGAAGCGATTATGATTCCGCTGTACATGGTCGCAACGAGCATGCACATGATAAACACGTACCGCGGCCTCATCATCCCCTTTCTCGTGTCGGCTTTCGGCGTCTTTCAAATGCGCCAATACCTTTTGACGTTCCCGACCGAATACCTCGATGCGGCTCGCGTCGACGGCTATAACGAATTCAATATCTACAGCCGCATCGTTTTGCCGAACTGCGGACCGGTCATAGCCACGCTCGGTATCCTTTCGTTCAGAAATCAGTGGGATAATCTTTTGTGGCCGCTCCTCGTCGCACAGAGCGAAAAGATGAAAACGATTCCGCTGTACATTACGAAATTCAGCGAAGAAAAACAAACCGATGAGGGCGCTATGATGGCGTGCGCGCTGCTCGCGTCGATTCCGATGTTCATACTTTTCGGCGCCCTGTCAAAATACTTTATCGGAGGAGCCGAAGTTTACGAATCGAGAAAAGGCTGAAAATGCATTCGGGGCTGTCTCAAAAGTCGCTTACTTTTTCGAGACAGCCTCTTAAAAATCAACGGCGTTTTTTCAGCGCTTCGTACTGTTCCGTTCTCTTCATAAGTTCGGCGTTTATTTTTTCAGCGCCGAACTCTTCCACGAGCGTTTTCTCTCCCGAATAGAGCGAGCGGCCGAATCCGAGCGCACGGCCTTCGATCGTACAGCCGATGCTTTCGAGCATCGTCGGAAACATATCGTAGGGCGCAAAGTGCCTGTTCTTTTGTACGGATTGCGAAGGAGCCAAAGCCGAATTGACGATAAGGTCGAGCCATCGGCGCTCGGTATTCGCAGTTCGGACGGGACTTTCGGCGGCGATAAAATTGTTGTGCGGAGCGGTAAGAAAATTGTGATCGCCCATAATGACGACGGTCGTATTGTCCCACCACGGCTCATCTTTCATCCAGTCGATGAGAGAACTCACCTGCTTGTCGGCGCAGCGGATGACGTTCATAACTTGGCGCTTATCGATGTCGGGACACAGCGGACACTTGTAGCCGTCGGGGAAATGCGTGTCGACGGTGAGCATACCGAAAAAAAACGGTTCATCACCCTTTCCCAATTCTTCAAGCTCGCGGCGTACGAGCGGATAGAGCTTTTGATCCTCGAATCCCCAAAACACTTGATAGTTCATCGGAATCAAACCCTGCCTCTTATACCAATGGATGTCGTGTATTTCGACACCGTGATTTTCGAGAAATATATCGCGGTTTTCAAATTGCTTGTCGCTCCCGAACGCAAATCGGCAGCGGTAGCCGTTTTCGCGTAAAATATCGGTGAGCGCGACGGCGCCTTGAAGACAGCTGAGTTTTCCGTCTTCGGTTTTTGCAAAGGGAGCAAAATACGGTAAGCCGCTGAACTTTGAAATGAGGCCTGCGGCCGTCCACGAAGTTCCGGCAAGATTTTCTCCGCCGCCGAGTTTTTCGTTTTGACTGAAATTGACGTTCGCTTTCGCCAAAGACGTGATGCCCGGTATGAGATTTTCGCGAAAGAGGCCGCCCTCTTCGATCGATGCAAAGGACGACTCGACCGACTCCATAAAGATGACGACTAAGTTTCGTTTTTTTTCGGGAAACGCGATGCGGGTCGATGCGGGATCGACATAGTGTTTATCGTAAAAATCGGAATGCGTCGGAGTTTTCCGCACTTCGTATAAAATCGCGGGATATTTCCATGCGCGAAGCACGACGAGCGTTACGACAACGGCAAAAACCGCATACGAAATGCCGAAGATAAAGCATTTGTCCGCATCCGCCAAAACCGAACGGAATTTTTTCCCCGTCGCTTTTTTATACGATTTTGCAAGGGCTAAGTTGCCGAGCAAAACGAGCGAATATATGATCCCGGTCGGTACGATGATGTTTTTAAAAAACGATAAAAACGTTCCCGAATCGGCTCCTTTCGTATTTGCGCCGAGGACAAAAAATACCGCATAAGCGTTATCCATCGGATACTGGATCCGCGACCAGCGGAGCGCAAATAATGTCAGTATTGCAAAAATACATAAAAGATGGGCGATAATCAGTTTAGCAGTTATTCTACGCATATATTACAATCCGTTGTGCTACTGTAGCAAAAATACGTAATCTGCACAATACGTAACAGTTGAATCGATAAAAACTTTTTTACAATTATTTACAATCATATTGATAAAATATTCCATACAAAATATAATACGCGTATGGGTTCGATCCTCTTTAACATTATTATTTATCCGCTTATACAAATCATAGAGTTTATTTTTGTGTTTGTACAATTGATATTTAAAAATCCCGGCTTTTCCGTCATGTGTATAAGCGCTGCGGTGACACTGCTCTGTCTGCCGCTTTACGCAGTTGCAGAAAAGTGGCAAGAACTCGAGCGGCAGACGCAAAAAAAATTGAAAACCGGCATCGAGCGTATCAAAACGACATTTAAAGGCGACGAACAGTATATGATATTGTCGGTGTATTACCGGCAGCATCGCTATCATCCTATCATGGCGCTCCGCTCTTCGTTCGGCCTTTTAATTCAAGTTCCCTTTTTTATCGCAGCGTATTCGTATCTTTCGCATCTCGAATTGTTG
>ERZ772960.221-NODE-221-length-55395-cov-10.384460_pt1 | contig 55395 bp, 49 predicted proteins | sample MGYA00580678_ERZ772960 | MGnify/ENA primary metagenome ERZ772960 (study PRJEB29015, sample SAMEA2737930) | human oral metagenome | biome: human oral; feature: human-associated habitat; material: dental | place: China | collected 2059 ...
ATAACAGGCTTCCTTTCGTGTGCCCCGGGAACCACGGCTGAAATGAAGGCGGTTGATTGGCGCAGACTTTTTCGTCCAAATGAGGTGGGCAACTGGACACGTGCTTCCTTTCGGTGATCCATGTATCTGTCTTGCCGCGGATGAGCAGGATCTCAGTGATGATATTTTGGCCATGATGGAGCGCCTGCACGGTCAGCCGCCGTGCAGGACAGCCCTTCTGATGTTGGAATTCGTTGCGGAGAATTTTTCTCGCTTCCCTGTGGGGAGGTCAGAATGCCATGGATCAGCACGGCGGCATGAGCGCTGAGGCTGCGGCGGTGGAAGCCTCTGTTTACTTCGATGTGCGCGGTGCGCTGAAGATAGAGACCCTCCCGGGCGAAGCGGATGTGAAGATGGTGTCGATGCTCTCACCGAATTCTTTCTCGCTCGGTGCGGATGTGTAGACGGCCTCGATGTTCCACTCGCCGCGGTCCGTGAGGATAATCAGCGTGTCGTAGATCGTCTGCGCTGCATCGCCTTCGGTGCGGCTTTGCGTCAGGCGTCTTGCCAGGCGGCTGTCGATGGTGAGTGTCTCGTCGCGTGTGGTCTGCGTGCCTGTGGGGCGCGCATGCTCCTTGGTGTAGCGGGCAACGCTCTTTTTCAGCTGTTTGGGGCTCGTCGGATCATACTGAGCGGTGCCGGTCGGGTTGGCGAAGGGAATGTGCGTGACACGCAGCGTCAGCGCATGGTCCTTATATGTACCTTGAAAACTTTCGCAGGAAAAGACCTGCTGACCGGTCTCCTTCGGCTCCGATTTGAACTCGCCGGGCGGGAGCACGAGCTCCAGCGCATCACCGCGGTCCGTGAACGTTGACGCGCGCAGCTCGAGCAGCAGCGGATTGACCGCGACCTCTGCGTGTGCCGTTCCGGCAAGCAGAAAGAGCGTAAGGATCAGAATGTGTACAAGAAATTTTCGGCTGGACATGGGAACAACCTCCTTTGCATGTGCCGCGCTGCATTCGATTGGAACAGCGCGCAGATGTAGATATTATTTTTCCTCCGGCAGCGCCGCATGGAGCGTCGCGCCGATCGGTTCGCGGATGACGAGCTCTGCGCGGCGGTCTGCACGCGTCTCGCTCTTGTTGATGAGGACGAGATGTTCGCCGCGGAAGTAGTCGATCAGTCCCGCTGCGGGATAGACAATGAGTGACGTGCCGCCGATGATGAGCGTGTCCGCCGCGCGGATCGCCGCGACAGCCCCTTCGATCGTTGCGGTATCGAGACTTTCCTCATAGAGCACCACGTCGGGGCGGACGGTGCCGCCGCAGGAGCAGTAGGGGATGGGCGTGTGCTCCATGATGTAGTCGAGCTCGTAGTGCGCGCCGCAGTCCATGCAGTGCGCGCGGCGGATGGAGCCGTGCAGCTCGTAGACGGTCTTGGAGCCAGCCGCCTGATGGAGCCCGTCGATGTTCTGCGTTACGATCGCCGCGAGATGCCCGCGCCGCTCGAGCTCTGCGAGCGCGGTGTGGCCCGGATTCGGCGCAGCATCGAGATAGACGAAGCGCCGCCGGTAAAAGTCGAAGAACTCCTCCGGATGCGCCATGAGAAAGCTGTGCGACGCCATCTGCTCGGGACTGAACTCCTGATGCAGCGTCTCGCTGTATATCCCGCCCGCGCTGCGAAAGTCCGGAATGCCTGACTCGGTTGACATGCCCGCCCCGCCGAAAAAGACCGCGCGGCGGCTGCTCTCTAAGATTTCTTTGAGTCTTGCAATCTTGTCCATGGGAGGCCTCCTTTCGTTCTTACGGGATTATAGGGTGCACCTTCTGCGAAATTGCTATTTTCCGCGATCCGCGCTGATTTCAATCGAGGAAAACAGATAGTGTGCGTGGTTGGTCAGATCTTTGTTGTCCGCATCAAAGAAGAGGTGGATAAACCACTCGCCCGCCGGCTCAGAGACCCACATCATATCGGAGATCCTTTCGCCTTTGTTCGTGGAGAGCCGCACAGTCAAGCGATGCGCAGGATGCCCGTTTTGCGAGACTTCTTCATTGCTGAGTACCTCCACGTCTTTTATATCGGCGGCAGCTTGGAGGCTTGCGATTAGCTGATCGGACGCCTCCTTGAAGCGTGCCTTTGCCGCCTCTCCCTGCGCGGGCGCACCCGTAAGCATGCCAAATCCTGGAATAGGTACCGTGCGGGCACTTGTGTCTGCCGCTGTGGGTGTGTGTGCAATCAGTGCTTCCAGATGAAGAGGTGCATCCCCATTGGAGAAGCTGTCATTGATGAATATGGTCTCACCCGTTCGGGCACTGAAAGAGTTGAACGTCCTCTCCATCGGCGGCAGATACATCGTAAGTGCTGTACCGCGGTCGTGCAGTGTCGTTCGTTCGATTTCCAATGAAGATTCGACCACGACGGGGCTGCCCTTGGTGCGCGGAGCGTTCGGGTCAACTTTGATGAGCATCGATCTCGCCGGTGGTTCCTCCGCATGCACCAGCGCGCAGGAAAATGCGAGGATGGACACGAGCACGAGGCTCGGCAGGAATAATTTTTTCAGCATGATAGCTCCTCCCTTATTCACATTCTACCGAAAGTGGGGGTGAAATGCAATGCGCTCATGCAGCAGAATCAAAAACGGCGCATCTCCATGATGAGACACGCGTTCCTACGAGCATTATTGCCGCAATCAAAAGTGACAGCCTTTCAAAAAGCGTCACGTGCATCACCTCCCTAAAGGGAGCCCCCCAACATTCACCAGCCGCTGGATAATATTATAGTACATACTTTTGCCGCTTGGAAGCACAAAAGGGAGCAGACAGATTTTGTCTGCTCCTCTTTTGTTGCTGCGTATGGTTAGAAGTTATACGTCCCGCCGAGGATGAAGTGACGGCTCGGCATGGCGTAGCTGCCGAGTCTTGTGTCACCGATGGATTCATAGCTTTCATCGGTGAGGTTCATGCCCTTCAGGTAGACCTTGAACTCCTTTGTGACGTGATAATTGATGCCGAGATCGAGCGTTAGATAGCGGGCATCAGTGAAGCGTGCTGTGCTGCGTCCCGTCACATAATTCAGATCGAGGTTGGCGTCCCATTTTCCCTGCGTATAAGAAATGCCGAGATTGTAGCCGTTCGGGCGCGTGTTCGAGGAAAGAAAGCTCTTGGCGGGATCGGTAGAGTCGATATGCGCATAGCTGTACGCTGCACGGATGGCCCAGCGATCGTCGGCGCGATAGCGTGTGCTGAGTTCGAGGCCGCGGCGATCCTCGGTCTGGATATTCACGTAGCGGCCGGGATTGCCGGGAATCGGATTCGCCACCCAACGGAGCGCATCCTTTACCTTGCTCCAGTAGAGGCTGCCCGATATGTTCCACTTGCGCGTGATCTGGCTGTCTGCACCGATGGTAAAGGTGTGCGAGCGCTCCTGCTTGAGGTCGGGATTACCGATCCAGAAGGGTGTGTTTGCGTAGCGCATCTTGAGCGTCGGATTGTTGACCGCCTGTCCGAAGGAAATATAGGCGTGTGTTCTGCGGCCGAATTTCTTGTTGAGGCTGATGTGCGAGGTGACATCCGTGCCGAAGTCGTTGTGGTTTTCGAGGCGAGAGCCGAGTTTCAGAGAATATCCGTGACCGAACTGCCAGTCGTCCTCGAGGAAGAGCGCCTTCGTGACGGCGGATACATCCATTGGGACGTAGCCGCTCATCTCATGGATTTTCTCCTGCGACCAGAGGAAGCCGCCGACGAGCATGTTCTTGTCGTTGAGCATCCAGAGCCTTTGCCCCTCGAAGGAGTTGCGGCGCAGGTGATGATCGTACTGGGAGTTAAAGCCGCCTTCCGACTTTGATTCGTTCCGGTAGAAGCGCAGGAAGGTACCCTCGCCCTCCTTCTCCGAGCCGAACATATAGGTCACGCCGTAGCCGGTATCAACGACGTTTTTTCGCCCCTGATAACGGGATGCGCCCGTCCTCGGATCGCTCAGATTAACGCCGTAGCCGTCGTCTCCTTCATGGCGACTGAACTCGAGCCGCAGGCGGTCGCTGCCGATGATGCGGTCAAAGCCGATGTTGTAGTCTGTGCGATTGATGTCGCTGTTCCGGAAAGTTCGCTTCTCACCGTAGGCGTTTTTATACTGGAAATCATTGCGGCGCTCGTGCGCGACACCGACCTTGATGCTGTTCTTCCCATCGCCGCCGCTGATGCTGATGCTCGCGCGCTTCTCGCCCCACGAGCCGAGCTGTGCGCTGAATGTGCCGCCGGGGGTTCCTCCCGTCGGCCGCTTCGTGATGATGTTGATGACGCCGGAGACGGCGCGCTCGCCGTAGAGCGAGGAGTTCGGGCCGCGCACGATCTCGATGCGCTCTACGTTGCCGATGGGGATCTGATCCACATCGACCGCATTGGAGTCGCCGCTGACCATGAGATGATCCCAGTTGACCTTCTTGCCGTCGACCATGACGAGGACGCGAGAGTCACCGTTGATGACCGGATAGGAGGCAAAGCCCTTCTGTACAACGTTGATGTTCGCGCCTTTGAGCGCGTCAGAGACGCTCGTATAGTTGCCGCGTTCGATCTGTTCCCCCGAGATCAGCGTGACATCCGCCGGCACGTCACTGATCGTTGTTTCGCTGCGGCTTGCGGTGATTACGATCGCGTCCGTCTCGTAGGTTTGGGTGCTCTCGTCCGTCGTTTCCTCGGCACTCGCCGACGGAGCGGCATACGCCGTTACGATCGTCAGTACGCCCGTGATGAGGCCGCTTAATACCGATTTTTTCATCTTTTTATCCCTTCCTTACTCACCTTCAAGGGCATCTAGCCCTCTTGCTATATCTTCCAGCGCTGTGATACAGCGTCCGTTCCCGTTGTTGACATCGGAAAAATTCACGACGATGATGCGGTTCTCCCGCACGGCTTTCATGTTTTGGAGGTTGACGTCCGCACGCAGCTCCGCGCGCGCTTCTTCCGGCGGTATGTCCCGCGGATTCACGCAGATGATAACGTCGGGGGCAAAGCCGAGCACGCGCTCGGGGCCGACCGCACGCATCTGACGCGTGACGACGTTGTCCGCGCCCGCCTTGCGCGCAATGTCGTCGATGATGTAGGCGGGGCCGTACATGCTGTAAAGACTGTTTCCATGCGATTGCAGGATCATTGCAGAAAAGCGTTTCCCGCGTACAGCGGTGCGGTCTTCGACGGCAGCAACGCGCGCTTTTAATGCTGCGATATAGTCCGCGGCACGGTCCTCCGCGTCGAAGATGTGTCCCATATCCGCGATGAACGGATAGACCGTCTCCTCGAGTGTCGGCGCTCCCCTGCGCACGGTGGCGGGCACAATGTACGCACCGACACCGCGATCAAAATAGGAGTACACATCGCCGAGCGCCTCGGGGGTGAAATGGTGCGACCAGCCAATGATGAGATCGGGGGCGAGTGCAATAACCTCCTCGCGGCTCGGCACATAGGGCGCGGCGAGAATCGGCAGTTCCGCATAGGCGTCCGCATACGCAGACGGCTCCTTCCCATAGGGCGCGATCGTGCCGATGATCCGGCGCTCGAGACCGAGATCGATCATGAGCTCCGTCGCGCCCGGATAGGAAACGAGCACGCGCTCAGGCGCATGGGCAAGCGTGAACGTTGCAGGGCGTCCTTCGCTGTCCGATGTCGTGTAGGAAATTCCGCCTGCATGCGGTGCTGCTGCCTGCGTCCCGCGCCCGTCGGTGAGGGACAGCCAGAGGACGAGCGCGGCGAGCGCAAGGAGGGGGAGGAGATGGAGCATATGGGAGATGCGGCGGAGTACTCTGCCGCTCGTCTGTGTGTGCTTCACGTCAGCTGCTCCGTGCGGTAGTCGACGAGCGGAAGTCCCGCCGCATCGTAGGTGACATTTGCGCGTACGCCGTAGATATGTGCGAGCATGTCCTCCGTGATGATCTCCTGCGGCGTGCCGATACGTTCGATGCGCCCCTCCTTCATGACGACGAGGAGGTCGGCGTACATCGCCGCGAGATTGAGATCGTGCAGCGCCGCGATCACGCCGATGCCGAGCCCCTTGACCAGCTCCAGGATATGCAGCTGGTACTTGATGTCGAGATGGTTTGTCGGTTCATCGAGGATGAGCAGCTGCGGCTCCTGCACGAGACAGCGCGCGAGCATGACGCGCTGCTGCTCGCCGCCCGAGAGCTCGTTGAAGCTGCGCTGTGCCGCGTCCGCCATGCCGACGCGTTCCAGTGCCGCGCGGACAAGCGCGAGATCCTCCTCCGTGTCCTCCTCGAAGCTCTCCTTGTACGGAGCACGCCCCATGAGTGCAATCTCCTCCACGCTGAAATCAAAGTCAACGGCGTGGAACTGCCCCATGACGCCGATCTCCTGTGAGGCGGCACGCAGGGGAATCTCTGCGATCGGAGTGCCGTCCATCGTAACTGCACCCTCCTGTACGCGGTGAACGCGGTAGAGGTGCTTCAGCAGGGTGGATTTACCGCAGCCATTCGGCCCGAGGAGCGCAACGAAGCGGTCGGCCGGGAGGTCCGCGGTGATGCCGCGGAGGATTTCCTTTGCGCCGATGCGGAAATGCAGGTTCTCAATGCGGATCTCCTTCATCGCGAACCCCCGAAATTTCCGCCGCTGCCGAAGAGCAGCTTCATGAAGAGGGGCGCGCCGATGAGCGCCGTGATGATGCCGATCGGCAGATCGCCCGCGGGCAGCAGCGTGCGGGCAAGGAGATCGGCGATGACGAGAAAGATCGCCCCGACGAGGAGCGCCGCCGGCAGCAGACGACGATGTGAGGCGCCCGTAAACGAGCGCACGAGATGCGGGACGACGAGTCCGACGAAGCCAATGATGCCGCAGGTCGCGACGAGGACACCCGTCAGCAGGGCGAGGAGTCCCATGTAGAGGCGGCGCTTCGCGCTCGCGTCGATGCCGAGCGTGATGGCGAGCTCCTCTCCGAGCAGCAGCACGTCGAGGGTACGCAGCTGTGAGAGGAAGTAGACGGCGAGCGCAGTGACGATGAGGACGGGCAGGAAGAGGCTGTGCCATTTTGCATCCGCGAGGCTGCCCATCGTCCAGAACGCGGCAGACTGCATGCCCTCCGCATCCGCCGCCATGTAGACGATGAAGTTCGTCACCGCAATGCACAGAGCGCTAATCGCCGCACCCGCGAGTACGAGCTTCACCGTCGAGACGCGGCGATGCATCCCTGCGAGTATGAGTACGGCGAGCGTAGCGAGGATCGCGCCGACGAAGGCGCAGCCCGGCACACCGAACGGGATCGCCGCAGAGCCGATGAGGATCGCGAGCGTTGCGCCGACGGACGCGCCCGAGGCGATGCCGAGGATGAAGGGCTCCGCGAGCGGGTTCTGCACGCTCGCCTGCATGACAACCCCCGCGAGCGCAAGCCCCGCGCCCGCTGTCATCGCAAGCAGGACGCGCGGCACGCGCAGCGACCAGATGATGTCCGTGACGGCAGGATCGGCGGCGGGGACGCTGCCCGTCAGCTTTGCCGTGATGATAGCGAGCGTATCGCCGGCAGGGATAGAGACGCTGCCCGCCGATACAGCAAAGACGGCGGTGAGGACAAGCAAAGCAGCGAGTGCGGGCGGTGATGTGAGCAGCGATCGAATATGCACGGCGATCTCCTTTCTGTGTTTGTTTTGAGAAGGGCTTAAAGACGAATTATATTCACTTTTGCAGAATACGGTATTTCAGAGATGCTGTCAATGAAAATCTTTCGCAAATGCTATAATAGATATATTCTTGCAGATTAGAGGTGTTTTGGCGCACAAAAAACCGCCTGCACCGCGTGGGTGCAGACGGGAAAGGGAGGCTGGGGCAATGTTGATGTTATGCGTCGAGGTCGATGTCGAGGATGCCCGCTGCGTAGGAAGCCGCCTCATAGCGCTGAATGAGTACATGGATGTGTCCGTTGGCATCCATATAGATGTCCTTGGGCGCGGTCTCGAGCTTTTTGAAGTCCTTGGCCGCGCCCTCTTTCGGCTCGGCGAGGCGCTTGTTCAGTGACTCCAGCGTGTAGCGTGAAGCATGTTCTTTCCGATCCGGCAGCTGCTGCACATCGGCGAGAGTGAGTGCCTTGCCGTCGGACAGACGGAAGATATAGCCGTGTGCATAGGACATCGGATGCGCCGCTCCCTCCTCGGATATGAGTTGGTTCGTCTTCAGGCTGAGCAGATCGTCGCTGCTCTTTGTGATCTCGTAGCTCATCTTTGCCGTGGGCGGCTTGCCCGCAACGCGTGCGGCGTCGATCTCCTGCATGAATGCCTTCACATCGTCCTCGATCACCGTATTGATGCGCTGCTGTGCCTCAGGCACATCGGCCTTTACGACGGGATAGGTGAGCGTCGCACCGTCGCTGGTCTCCTGTCCGTCCGTGACAGTCGCCATCGCAAAAGCCGCGCCGGAAAGCATCGTCGTCATCGCCGCGGTAAGCGCCGCAGCGCGCAGAGTTTTCTTCATCATGGTTCCTCCATTTGTTCTTCTGTTGATTGCTGACGGATGATAGTGTAGCAAAAGTAATGGGGAACGGCGTAAGGAGGGGATTATATATTGGTAAAATCTGCAGGCGCATGATTTCTTGATTTTTGGAAGAGGCGTGTCTATAATGAAAAACAGCTGACATGGGCCGCGCGCGGTTCTTTTTCGATCGGAAGCGCGGATGATGAACTTTCGGGATGATTTTCTGCGGGACGGCGCGGTTCCGGTACCGCCTGCGGAGGGAGGACGATGAAATGAAGACGATCGAAATGCTCATTGGCGGCGCATATGTTTCGGGGGAGAGCACGCTGCCCGTCTGTCACAAGGCGACAGGAGAGCAGATCGCAGCGATTTGTACGGCGGGAGAGGCCGAGGTGCGGGCAGCCGCAGATGCGGCAGAGAGGGCTTTCCGCGAAGTGAAGCTCAGTCCCTATGAACGCTATGAGATTATCATGCGGGCGGCGAATCTCATGCGCGAGCGCCGCGAGGAGTTTGCAGAGGCGCTTTCTGCCGAGGCGGGAAAACCCATCCGCGACGCGCGCGGCGAGATCGACCGCGCCTATCAGACGCTCATCCTCTCGGCAGAGGAGGCAAAGCGTCTGCGTGGTGAGACGGTGCCGCTTGCGGGAGCGCCGGGCTGCGCAGGGCGCATGGCATTTACGATCCGCCGCCCGCTCGGCGTCGTCTGCGCGATCACCCCGTTCAACTTCCCCGTCAATCTCGCGGCGCACAAGATCGGCCCGGCTCTTGCGGCGGGCAATACCGTCATCTACAAGCCCGCCTCGGCAACGCCGCTCACGGCAGCGCTTCTCTGCGATGTGTTTCAGGAGGCGGGGCTTCCTGCGGGGTGCCTGAATCTCATCTACGGCGAGGGCGGCAGGGTCGGGCGTCTCCTCACCGCGGACGAGCGCATCCGCATGTTCTCCTTCACCGGCAGCGTTCCCGTCGGGAAGGCGCTTCATGAGGCGGTGGGATTTCGCCGCATCTCGCTCGAGCTCGGCTCGAACTCCGCGAATATTGTGCACGAGGATGTGGCAGATGTTGCATGGGCTGCCGAACACTGCGCGCGCCATGCATTCGTGAATGCAGGGCAGGTCTGCATCTCTTGCCAGCGCGTCTACGCTGCGCGCAGTATTTATGAGGAGTTCTGCGCGGCGGCGGCGGAAGCTGCGCGGAATTTCAAGGGCGGCGACCTCATGGACGTGCACACGCAGATCGGCCCTATGATCTCCGTGCGCGAGGCAGAGCGCATTGAGGCATGGGTCGAGGAGGCAGCGTCTGCAGGTGCGCGCGTTCTCGCGGGCGGGCAGCGGACGGGCGCATTCTACGAGCCGACCGTGCTCACGGATGTCACCCCTGCGATGAAGGTTGTCTCCGAGGAGACCTTTGCCCCCGTCGTCAGCATCATCCCCTACGATACGATTGAGGAGGCCGTCGCCGCCGTCAACGACACGCGCTATGGTCTGCAGGCGGGTGTCTTCACGCGCTCACTCGCCGTTGCGAACTACTGCGCCGAGCATCTCGAGGTCGGCGGCGTCATCATCGGCGACGGCGCGACCTTCCGCATGGACAACATGCCCTACGGCGGGGTCAAGGACAGCGGCATCGGCCGCGAGGGTCCCGCCTACGCCATCCGCGAGCTCACTGAGGAGAAGCTGATCGTGCTGAACGTCGAGGGATGAACCTGTTGTGCAGTCAAAAAGCGGTCACGCATATTGCGTGACCGCTTTTCTCGTATCATGCTATTTCTTTGCGAGGAGCTCCTTGCCCTGCTTGCCCGTCATGTGGGCGATGCTCATCTCAAGCATGCAGAATCGCTCCCAGGTGCGGTCGATCATCTCGTTGTGCTGCGCCTCGGTGTTGTCGGGCGCGTATTTGAGGGCGAGTTTGCGTATCGATGCGCGCTTTTCCGCATCGTCCTCGATGATGCGGATGCTGCCGAAGACAATGACGCTGCGAAATGCGGTCGTATATTTTTCCGGGATGATCTCATCCTGATCGATCACGGCGAAGGACGCATTCGGATTCTGACGGATGGCATCGATCTTGTGCCCCTCAAGTGCGCTGTGAAAGTAGATGTGCGCACCGTCATAGACGTAACTGATCGGCACAGCGTAGGGAAATGCCTCGTCCCCTCTGAGTGCAAGCACGCCTGCCGTTCCGCGCAGGAGCACGGCCTCGGCTTCCTCCGGAGAAAGCTGCTGTATCTTGCGGCGCATCGTGTGGAACATACGGTACCTCCGTATCAAAAAAGGAGGATATCCGCATGGATTCCTCCGTATATGGTCAAGGATGGTGGAGACGAAGAGGATTGAACTCTCGACCCCCAGATTGCGAACCTGGTGCTCTCCCAGCTGAGCTACGTCCCCGTGACTGACAAGGGACATTATAACGCTCTGAAATGGAAAAAGCAAGTGATTTTTTCAGACATCACGCCCGCACACGCATCTCCCGCACGACATCCGCCGCAATCTGCAGGGCGGTGAGGTGATGCTCGCGTGCGAGATCATGGGGATTGCAGCGGTTGAAGAACTCCTTCGGCAGTCCGCAGCAGCGCACGCGCATATCCGGCGCATCCCCATAGAACGCGGCGACCTTCTGCCCGAATCCGCCGTCGAGGATGCCGTCCTCGAGCGTGAGGACGAGACGGTGCTTTGCGCGCAGCGAGGTGAGCAGCTCCGTATCGAGTCCCGAGAGATAGAGCGGATTGATGACAGTGGCATGGATGCCCTCGCGTGTGAGTTCCTCTGCGGCTGCAGAGGCGAGCGCGGCAAAATTGCCGACGCCGATGAGGGCGATGTCCGCACCCTCCGTGACGACAACGGACTTGTTGAGCCCGCTGTAATCCGTGCGCACGGGATAGGGACTCTCTGCATAGCCGGAGAACGGCATGCGGATCATGACGGGATGCTCCGTCTGCTCCACTGCCCAGCGCAGGACGGCGATGTACTCCGCGACGCTCGTCGGTGCGATGTGGACGAGGTTCGGAATGTTCGAGAAGATGGCGATGTCATAGAAGCCGAGATGCGTCACATCCGTTGAGCGGTAGAGTGACGTGCCTGTCGCGAGAAAGACGGCGGGACTGCGGTTGATCGCGACATCCTGTGCCATCTGATCGTAGGTTCGCTGAAAGAAGCTGCTGTACGTGCCGAATACCGGGCGCGCACCGCCGCGCGCGAGCCCCGACGCCATCGCAACGGCGTGCTCCTCGGCAATGCCGACGTCGACGTACTGGCCGCCGAGCGCTGCGCGGTCGGCGGGAGAGAGGTTGATGCCGCCGACAATGCCCGCCGAGAGATAGACAAAGTTCGGATTCTTCCGCGCCGTTTCCAGTACGAAATTCACCGTAGCCGCGGCATAAGGCTCGGGCGCGCCGGGGGTCTTGCTCGCACCGCTTTCCAGGTGAAAGGGCGCATGGCGGTGCCAGCCCTCGGGATCGTCCTCGGCGAACGAGAGGCCCTTGCCTTTCTGCGTATGGATGTGTATGACGACGGGTTTTTGTGTGTCCTTTACTGCGGAGAACACGCGGATCAGCTCCTCCGCGTCGTTGCCGTCGGCGACATAGCGGTAGTCCAGGCCCATCGCGCGGAAGAGGTTGTCCGGCGCAGTGCCGTTTGTCTCGCGCAGCCTCTGGAACGTGCGGTACATGCCGCCGTGGTTCTCGGAGATCGACTGCTTGTTGTCGTTGAACACGATGATGAGGTTCGTCTCCATCTCGCCCGCGACGTTCAGCCCCTCGAGAGCCTCGCCGCCGGACATCGAGCCGTCGCCGATGAGGGCGATGACGTTCTCTGTGCCCCCGGCAAGATCGCGCGCCTTGGCAAGGCCGGTCGCGAGGCTGATCGAGGTGGATGTATGCCCGATGTTGAAGATGTCGTGCGGGCTCTCATCCGTATTCGTAAAGCCGGAGACCGCACCGTACTGCGCTTCGTCAATGTAGGCCGCGGCGCGTCCCGTCAGCATCTTGTGCGGGTAGCACTGGTGCGAGACATCGAATACAATCTTGTCGCGCGGCGAATCAAAGACGGTGTGAAGTGCGATCGTCGCCTCGACGATGCCCAGATTCGGCGCGATGTGCCCGCCGGCGATACTCGTACGGCGGATGAGTGCATCCCGCATCTCCTGCGCGAGTGCAGAGCGCTGTGCTGCGGTATAGTGCTTGATGTCCGCAGGGCTGGTGATGGTTTCAAGATACAAGGAAGATATCCTCCTAATTTTACATATGATAAAATATCATCCATATCATAACATAAATTCTAAGAAAATGCCGAAAAAATTGAAATACGTGAACAGAAAAACCTCGGGACACATTGTCCCGAGGTTTTGCAGCATCTTCTGCAGCGGTTCGGCGAACGCTGCACACTTACTCCGCTGGGATGCGTTTCGGCGCATCGTCAGTATGTACGCGGGCGTTTGAATGTCGTCAGCGTATCCGCGGCGATCTGCTCGGCGGTGAGATGATGGGCGCGCGCGAGCTCTTTGCTGCGGTAGCGGTCATAGAACTCCTTCGAGAGCCCGTAGCAGCGCACGCGGATATTCTTGTCCATGCCGTAGTAGGCGGCGATCTTCTGCCCGAAGCCGCCGTCGAGGATGCCGTCCTCGAGCGTGAGGATGAGGCTGTGCTTTTCCTTGAGTGCATCGAGGAGCGCCGTATCGAGTCCCGAGAGAAAGATCGGGTTGATGACCGTCGCCTTGATGCCTTCCTTTTCGAGTTCGGCCGCCGTAGCACTCGCCAGCTGGGCAAAATTGCCCGCGCCGATGAGAGCGACGCCGCTGCCCTCGGTGACGATCTGATATTTGTTGAGCGCGCTGTAATCCGTGCGTACGGCGTAAGGACTCTCTTCGTAGCCCATGACCGGCATGCGGATCATGACGGGGTGCGCTGTCTGTTCGACAGACCAGCGCAGCACCGCCGCGTACTCGTCGAGGCTCGCAGGTGCGAGGAAGACGAGGTTCGGGATGTTGGCAAAGAGGGGAATATCAAAGAAGCCGAGGTGCGTCACGTCGTTCATGTAGTACATGGACGCGCCGACGGAGAGAAAGACCGCGGGATTATGATTCACCGCGACATCTTGCGCCATCTGATCGTAGGTGCGTTGGAAGAAGGTGCTGTACGTGCCGAACACCGGACGCGCACCGCCGCGTGCGAGCCCCGATGCCATCGCGACGGCGTGCTCCTCGGCAATGCCGACATCGACGTACTGGCTGCCGAGCTCCGCACGGTCGGCGGGGGAGAGACCGATGCCGCCCATCGTGCCCGCCGCGAGAAAGACGAAGTTCGGGTTCGCCTTGGCTGTCTCTTTGACAAATGCCTTTGTTGTCTCCTGGAACGGGTCGGTGTACGGGTGCTTCAGTTCGCCCGTCTCAATATCGAACGCCATGCGGTAGTGCCAAGTCTCGCGGTCCTCCTCGGCGAACTTGTAGCCCTTGCCCTTCTGCGTATGGATGTGCACCACAACCGGTTTTTGGCTGTCCTTGACTGCTTCGAACGCTGCAATCAGTGCCTCGGCATCGTTGCCGCAGGCGACATAGCGGTAGTCGAGCCCCATTGCGCGGAAGAGGTTGTTCGGCGCGGTGCCACCCGTCTCGCACAGGCGGCGGAACTCGCGGTACATGCCACCGTGATTCTCCGCGATGGACTGGTCGTTGTCGTTGAACACAATGATGAAGTTGGTGTCCATCTCGCCCGCGACGTTCAGCCCCTCAAGCGCCTCGCCGCCCGACATCGAGCCGTCGCCGATAAAGGCGATTATATTTTCTTTCCGACCTGCGAGATCGCGTGCCTTCGCAAGGCCCGAGGCCAGGCTGATCGAGGTCGATGTGTGTCCGACGTTGAAGAAGTCGTGCGGACTCTCCTCCGGATTCGTGTAGCCCGAGATCGCGTCGTAGTGCGCCTCGTCGATGTATGCCTCGACACGGCCCGTCAGCATCTTGTGCGGATAGGACTGGTGCGAGATGTCGTAGACGATCTTGTCGCGCGGCGAGTCGAATACCGTGTGCAGCGCGATGATCGCCTCGACTGCGCCGAAGTCCGGGCCGAAATGTCCGCCGTGAATGCTCGCGCGCCGGAGCATCGCATCGCGCATCTCCTGCGCGAGCGCCTTGCGTTCTGCCGGGCCGTAGCCCTTGATGTCGGCCGGTGATGTGATCTTTTCCAAATACAAGTGAAATCCCCCTTTGAATCGTGCGGGAGCCCCCATAAAACATCCATCCTGCTACGACGCATTATAGCATTGGAGTGCGCTCACATGTCAAGAAAGAGTTTTTTGGAAAATGTTTCCAAAGCAACGGATTATTTTCAGGAAGCGGTGGTAAAGTAGACGCTGCAAAAATGGAAGTCAACTCGATGGAGGGTCTGTATGAATACATGTGAGATGAAAGAAAGCCGCATTGTCATCAGCGAGGTCATGATGCCGAGCCAGGCGAACCCGAACGGGAACGTACACGGCGGCGAGATCATGAAGCTGATGGACTCGGCAGCATATACAGCGGCGCGGCGCTACGCACGCTCGAACGTCGTCACCGCGCGCGTGGATGAGCTCGAGTTCCACCTGCCCATCCGCATCGGCGACCTCGTCGTTGTCACGGCGGACATTGTCTACGTCGGGCACAGCTCGATGGAGATCGCCGTCAATGTCATCGTCGAGGATCTGGATGCGGACAGCGATCCGCAGCTGGCACTCTCGGCGTATTTCACAATGGTTGCACTCGACCGCAATGCGCGTCCGAAGTCCGTGCCGCCGCTCGCGCTCAATACCGAGGAGGCACGCATCGCCTTCGAGGAGGGCAAGCGCCGCTATGCCGCGCACAAGGCGCGCAAACGCGGGGCGGCGAATCCTGCAGGCGGCTGCGTCTGCGCGATACTGAGGAGCAAGTCAAAAGCAGAAAAGGAATAAGCATTTGCTCTCATAAACTGATGCAAATAAAAACGCATGACCCAAAGGTCATGCGTTTTTGCAGCGGGAGGGAAGGCGCGTCTCAGCGTGCTCCCTCCCATTGGAGCAGACACTCCTTCTTATCAATGCCGCCCGCGTATCCCGTGAGGCTGCCGTTCGTGCCGACGACTCTGTGACAGGGGATGAGGATGGAGATCGGGTTGCGGCCGACCGCGCCGCCGACCGCCTGTGCCGACATGCGGCGGCCGGTATTCTGCTCAATGCGCCGTGCGATCGCGCCGTAGGTCGTTGTCTCACCGTACGGAATCGTGCGCAGAATCTCCCACACCGACTGCTGGAATGCCGTGCCCGCCGGCGCAGTCGGCGGGGTAAAGTCGGGCTTTCTGCCGCTGAAATAGACATCGAGCCAGCGGCGCGCCTCCTCAAATATGGGGAGGTTTTTTTGTGTGCGCGTTGCGTCGAGTCCCTCTGCAGCATATTTCTGCCCGTCGAAATAGAGTCCGACGAGCGCCGTGCCGTCGCTCACGAGCGTCATCCCGCCGAGCGGGGAAGCGTAGTGCGATGTGTAGAGCATGGGGCACCTCCTGCCGGTTGATTTGCCTCTATTATAGAGCAAAATGATGTGGTGCGATACCGTCCTCTCGTGAACTTTTCTTTAAAATGTGATATAGTTAAAAAGCACTGATAAATTCAGCCGCGCCATCTTAGCGTATCTTTTTTGCCCGCTTTTTGTCGGCAAATCCTCCACATAGCTTTGGCTATGCGTCCGGTTTGCCTCCTCAATCGGACGAAAAAATCTACGCCAATCTGACGGACTTCATTTTATCAGCGATTCCTTAAGCAAAGACTTTGGAAGGAGGCTGCACGATGGCGACAACGGAGATGACGGATGATATGGTCGTGCAGGGCGCTCGCGCGGCGGTGCGTATTGCACTGGCGAAGAACAAAGCAAGAGGCGTGTCGAGTGTTGTTTACGACCGCAAGACGAAGACACTCTATGAGATCAGGAGCGATGGGCAGCGTGTGCCCATACGGGCAGAATGTGATGGAAAACGTGCAGAAGAAGCCTGAAATCATCGTTTTTGCGGGGCCGAACGGTTCGGGTAAGAGCACGTTTACAGAAATTTTGCGTCCTCCTCAGATGGATTATATCAACGCCGATGAGATTAAGAAAAATCTCAAGTGTGATGATCTTGAAGCGGCGCAGACTGCCGAACGGCAGCGAGAGGCATGTCTTTCTGACAAGAGAGAGTTCTGTTTTGAAACTGTGCTTTCCACGTCGCGTAATTTGGAGCTTTTGAAACGTGCCCGGGAAATGGGCTGTTTTATCCGCTGTTATTATGTCCTGACCATAGCCCCGATTATCAATGTCTACCGTGTAAAAACGCGCGTGGCATCGGGCGGGCACGATGTTCCCAAGGAGAAGATCTATGCGCGCTATGATCGCGCAATGGATCTCGTTCCCGCGGTCATTGCCGTGAGTGATATATGCCACATTTATGATAACTCCGCGGAGGAGCCGTTTCGTATCTTCAAGAAGCAGAAGAATATGTGCTTTTATGATGAATGCGATGATTGGCAGAGAGAAAAAATTGAGATGCTCACGGGAATTGCCGATATGATGCGGAAAAATTTAAATTAGGGGGACTCTTTTACATCGAGGTGCAGGCGTCTGTCGGCGCCTTTTGTGTTTGCAGTTTTCGCAAAGACGGCGGCACGGATTGATGTCCATGCACAGATACCCGAACGCCATGAGGTATTTGTAGGTGCTTGTTTTGTTTCGCGTCATCGTCGATCTTCCTATCCGCATGATTGCATCAAGAGTAGTTATAGGACGAAAATCCCGCGCATAATAGTTCCGGTTCGATATGGCTTCCCGCCCGCTGATAAATCTTAACCCATCCTCCTCGGATTAGGCTTTCACATTGTAAAAGCTCCCTGCGTATTATATACTTTACTTATGGAAACAACCGGACAGGAAAAGAGGCGATCGTATGAGAGATCATATTTTGGGGACACTTTACGGTATGGCTCTGGGCGATGCGATGGGAATGCCGTCGGAGCTGTTGAGCCGCAGAAGGATTCGGGAGATTTTCGGGCGCATTGAGGCGTTCGAGGACAGTCCCGCGGAAAATCCTGCCGCAATCGGCTTGAAGAAGGGGGAGTTTACCGATGATACGGCGCAGGCGCTCGTCATTCTCGACTCCCTGATGGAAAACGACTACGTGCCGGACAAGGGACTGATCGCGCGTAATCTCCTGCAATGGGCCGTTCGAACGAATGCGTTCGACAAAAACATCCTGGGGCAGAGCACGAAGGCTGCGCTCCATGCTGTTGCACATGGAGAAGATCCCGAACCTTACACCGTAAAGGCGCTGACGAATGGCGCGGCGATGCGGATTGCGCCGATCGGCTGCCTCTTTTCCTCCCATGATCTGCAGGATCTTGCCGCATATGTCTTTCATATCAGCGAGGCGACGCATAAGACCGACGTGGCACTCGGCGGCGCCGGTATGGTGGCGGCGGCGGTCAGTGCTGCGCTCGACGGCAGGTCGTGGGATGATATTATGGACGCTGCAATGGACTGCTGCGCCATGGCCGCGCAGTACGGTGCGGAGACATACAGTGCCTCGCCGAGAGCACGGCTTGCCTTGGCGCTGGAACTTGCGCAGCGATATCGGGCAGATGAGGAGGCGTTCTCTCTCTCCATTTGTGAAATCATCGGCACGACAACGCTGATGAGCGAGGCTGTGCCGGCTGCTCTGGCGATGGCGTACTATTTCAAGGAGCCGAAAGCATGCAGCTTGGCCTGTGCGAATCTCGGCGGCGATACGGATACGATCGGCGCTATGGCAACTGCGATCTGCGGTGCGAAGGTCGGAGCAAAGCACATCGAGGAAGAATGGATCGCCGTGTTGGAGCGGAGTAATGCCGTGGATTTCGGACATTATGCCGACAGCCTGCTCGCACACCGCGGCAGGGTACATTGTTGACCCTTTTGAGGCGTGGCTTTCAGAAAAAAGAACGGGAGGGATTATCATGCACGAAGAAGAAAAGACCTTTCTGTCGCCGGAGGAGCGGACAGACCGGCCCAGAAGCCTGTTTTTCCTATATTGCGCTGCCAATATTGGGATCCTCGGTCTCGTCTACGGCGCCATTATCGTCGGTTATCAGCTGAGTTTCCTGCAGGCCGTTCTCGTTGCGGTCATCGGTTCGTTTTCGTTCGGCATCGTTGGGCTGATGAGCCTGGCCGGACGCGATACAGGAGCGATCACCTTCGTTTTGTCGCGGGCTTCGTTCGGTTTTCGGGGCAATTTAATCCCTGCGGCGGCGGCTCTGATCGCGCATGCCGGATGGCTGTCGATCAATGTCTGTACCGGCGCACTGACGGTATTGGCTCTGTTTGCCGCTCTGGGGATTGAGACGACGACTCTGAGCATGGGCGCGGCTCTGGCGATTTTTGTCGTCCTGGTACTGGCCTCCGTACTGTTCAGTCATGCGATGCTGATCCGGATGCAGACGCTCTGCACCTATTTATTCGGGTTTTTCACGCTCGTTATTCTTGCGATCATCATACCGCAGACGGACTGGGCGATGCTTTTGTCGATGCCGAGTGGTGACTGGCTGGGGAATTTCCTGCCGGCACTTGCCTTTGTCGCCGCCGGCACCGGCATCGGCTGGACGAGTTATGCGGCGGACTACAGCTGCCATCAGGCACCGGAGCATTCGCGCACCAAGGTCGGCTGGGCCGTTACGTTTGGCGGCGCCGTGCCGCTCATTTTGATGCTCGGCGTCGGCATACTGCTTTCGACACGGGTGCCGGATCTTGCGAGTTCGGCAAACCCCATCGAGGTGATCAAGGGCGTGTTGCCGGTCAATCTGGCGATCCTCTATTACATCACGGCAATCGGCGGCCTGACACCGCAGTGCTTCCTGGGACTGAAATCCTCCAAGCTCGTGCTCCAGGCGGCGCATATTCTGGTGAATGAACGCTGGATTCTCCTGTTCCAGACGGTTGTTGTCACGGTCATCCCGACCTATATCCTCTTTGTAGCGCAGGATTTTCAGGGGACACTGGAAGGCTTCCTGAGTATCATCGGGAAGCTGCTCGCGGCGTGGGCCTCGGTATTCCTTGCGGATTATCTGCTGCTGCGCCGCAGGCAGGGATATGATAAGGAGCTGCTCACCGATCCCGCGAGGAACGCGCTGAATTATCACGGCGTTGTCAGTTGGGTCGTCGGCTTTGTCGTGGGTATGCTGTTTTCCAAGACGTTTGTTTTTGCAGGCCCCTTTGCCACGGGCATCTTCGCCGGCAACAGCCTCAATGTTCTGCTGACCCTTGTTGTAAGCGGCGGACTGTACATCCTCCTGACACTGTTCGGCGGCAGGCGAAATGCGGCCTGACGGAGGAGAAGGCGTATGGGAAATGCAAAGATACTGATCCTCGGCGCGGCAGTGATCGATGTCGTCATCCATATCGATCGTCTGCCGCAGGCCGGAGAAGATATTGCCGGAAGGCAGAAGGGCATGATCGTCGGCGGCTGTGCATTCAACGTATCGAAAATCATGGGTGCCCTGGGCACTGCGCATGATCTCTGCGTGCCGCTCGGCAAGGGAATGTATGCGGACATCATCCGGCAGGAACTCCTGCAGTCCGGGCATTGGCCGATGATCGAGGATGAACGCTGCGACAACGGATATTGCCTCTCTCTTGTCGAGGCTGACGGCGAGCGTACATTCATTACGATGGACGGCATTGAGACGATGTGGCTCGATGCGTGGCTGGACAAGATTGATGCGCAGGCCTACGATTACATCTATGCCTCTGGCTATGGATTCCAGGATGACAATCCCGGTAGTGAAGTCCTGCTGCGTTTCCTGCGCCGCAGGAAACGCAGCTGCCGTCTGGTGCTCGACCCGGGGCCGAGGCTTTTGGGGAAGCGTTTTGCCGATGAGCTTCTGGGTATGCGTACGATTCTCGAAATGAATGCGGCCGAGGCAAAGGCGATGACGGGAGAAGCAAACGCTGCTGCGGCGGCGCGCAGACTCTATGCGGTTACGCGTCAGCCCGTCGTCGTGACACTCGGCAGGGAGGGGACGCTTTGCCGCAGCGATGAAGGCGAAATGCTCGTGCCCTCCGCTCCGGTCCAGGCGATCGATACGATCGGCGCCGGAGATTCGCATACAGCAGGATTCCTGTCGGCGCTGTCACAGGGGAAAACGCTGCACGAGGCCTGCGAAGAGGCGAATCGAGCAGCGGCAATCGTCGTGCAGCATGTTGGATGTTCCATGGGATAAGATGTGCTTTGATAGCAAAAAACAGGTCGTATGGGGAAAAGATTCGTTATATGAAGGAGAGACGGGCGTGTACCATGCAGATTCTGAGAGGGGGAGAAGCTGGGGGACGAGGATGTGAAGCGTTTCAAACACTTCTATCCATGGCATAGATCAAGGAACTGGAGGAATATCTTGAAATCATGATGCAGGGAAGGCAGATATTGTTCATTAAAGCAGCATGACTGAAGATTGATATTATGCTGAATTAAAGAGAGCGGGGGTACAGAATGAGCGATAATTTTTCGGTGCAAAATAAGAAATGGTCTGCAAGGGAAGAAGAAATTAATGAAGTAATCATCCAATATTGTAAAAACTATTTCTATCCGTATGCGCTCCTGCTTGATGGAGCGTGGGGGAGTGGAAAGTCATATTTTATCAGAAATAAGGTTATTGGCTGTTGGCCAAAGGACATGAAGGTTACTCCGATTTATATGTCTCTTTATGGGTTGCGTACTGTATCTGATTTCTTGGATAAGATATATATCAATATGTTTGAAAAGAAAGCAGGTAAATATGTGGGCAGTGAGGTAGGGCGATCTTTTATTCATGGTTTACAAATAGTAAAAGGACTCGGTGTTAGAGATGTCTTACCCAAATTTGGGGTAGGGATTTCAGATGAAAGTATTAAAGAAATACAAGCCTCTATTAGAGGGGGAATGTGTCATATGGAGGATTACTGCTTTATTCTCGATGATTTTGAACGTTGCATGATTCCTATGAATGAAATTCTTGGGACAATCAGTGAGATGCTTGAAGAACATAATGCTAAGGTTTTGATTGTCGCAAATGAATCAGAAATAGGATTTCATAATATGCAGCGTAATGTCGAACTGAAGACCCTTGCTGCAGTACTGACATATCAGCAAGCAAAAGAAATAGATTCTAAAGCTAAGAAGGAGAAAGATTCGATAGAGCAAATAAAAGATAACATAAGTATGCTAAAAGAGGAATTTTTTGGTGCAGAAAACTCTCTGTATAAGAAAACAAAAGAAAAAATTATCGGACAAACATTGTATTATAACCCCACAATTGCTGAAAAAATAGAATCTGTACTTGGAAATATGACCACGTGGAAACCAGCAGATAAAAAGAAACTTTCTAAAGGCTTCTTAAAATGGTTCGTAGAACAACGAGATTTTATCGTTCGTCTTATGGAGCATCTTAAATGCAGAAATATACGGACATTGGAGTTTGCTGTCAGCAGGTTTATGGAGTTGGAGCAATATATACAGTGGTCATTATGTGATAAGAAGCATGTGAATACTCTGCGGGAATATATATTGTATTCTACCTTTCATATTTCTGTTCAGCTTCGGGAAAGGTCGGAACAAAGACGAAACTGGGAAGCAAACAAAGTATATGTATTTCATACAATGTATCATGAAACGACAATATTTGACGAATTTTCATCGTATGTCATATTAAAATTTGTGGAAGACTATATTTATGACGGCTGCGTAGACCAAGAGAATATAAATAAAGGGGTAGAACGGGTCGCCGCACTGATAATAAGCCGCGACAGGAAAAAGAATGATCCTCTAAATACCCTCCTTCAGTATTTGAATTTAGAAGACCATAGCATAATAAGTCTCTTGACCGAAATAAAGAGGAACTTAAAGAAAGGTGGTTATGGTCTTGGGGACTATCAGTCAATTTTGGGCCTTTGCCAAGAATTGTCCAATATCGGCTATAAAGAAGCGAACATAACATCTTGGGTTCCTCTTATAGAAGTGAATCTTGAAAAGGGGAATGTTTCCGAAGATGCGGTGGGAGCTGTCTTTATGATTCGGGATCAAGCGGATCCCCCGTATAAAAAATGTCTGGAGAAAATAAACACCTTCGAGTCAGTGCAGTGCATTCAGCCATTTAAGGAAAAAATCAGCAATATACTCAAATATAATCAGCCTGTAAATGAATTGGAGCATCTTATCCAAGAAGATGCTCCGGGATTCTTTAGCCATGGCCTGTTTATAAAATTGCCCGTAAAGGACTTAGCCGAATATTTAATACGGCGTCCCAATCATGAGATTTACTCATTTTACCAAACGATACGACATTACTATCATCCACAAAATATAAAAGATTATTGTCAGCAAGATATCGAGCCGCTTATTGAATTTGTAGGTGTTCTGAAAGGGCTGGAAGATGAAATATCGGACAGGATGAAGAAACACCTTGTTGTGATGCTTTGTGATTTGATACAGGATATTTGTGTTAAATAGAAGAGATATGTTAGTACATAGCGCGAATATAGTATAGAGTGATCTCGGGAACGAATTTTCGTTGCTCACTTTTGAGACCATTTGTAATGCTGGCTGTTGAATGTGCATCCAATGTTTCCCATGATAAATGTAAAAAGCAGGGAAAACCCGTCCGCAGTCGAATATATGAATATTGAAAATAAAAGTTGGGGGAGCGCAGCTCGCCCACTTTTGTGTAAGCACAATTGAGATGGATGAAATGGCGGGAGGAGCGGCTGATGGCGGGGCGCAGAGGACAGCAGGGGAGCGGACGCAGTCCGTACAGTGCGGCGATGACGCGGGAGCAGTTCCTGTTCTATGAGATGCGGACGACGGCGCGCCTCCTCCATGAGGGGGACTCTCCCGACGAGGTGGAGGCGCGGATCGTCGCGGAGAACCTGTTCCAATACCCGACAGAGCGGATGCTCGGACGCATGGCGCGTGCCTGTCTCAGGAGGATCGTCGCGCTCGATGATCCTGGTCTTGTCGAGGCGCTGGCGAATGCGCCGTTCGATGAGGCGAAGCAGATTGCGCTCTATGCGATGATGAAGTCCTATGTGCTCGTTGCGGAGTTTATGGTGACGGTCGTTGGCGAGAAATACCGCACGCGTGACTTTGCCCTCGGCAAAGCAGACATCACGGCGTTTTTTTTGCGCCTGCGGGAGCAGGACGATGTGGTTGCGGCGTGGAGCGATGCGACGATCACAAAACTCCGGCAGGTGCTCGTCAAGACGCTCGCAGAAAACGCATATCTGGACAACGTGCGCGCGGAGCGGCTGAACCCCGTCTGGCTCAGCCCTGCGCTCGAACGGACAATCCGCGCGCACGGCGATGAGATCCTGTTGCCCGCATTTAACTGCTTTTCTTGACACATAGAGGAATCCCATGAAAAACCTACAGGAACGCCTTGACGATCTGCGCAGCCTCATCCGTCAGCCGGATTTTCTCGCAGGGCGGGGGCTCAGCAACGAGGTCAATATCCGCTTTTTCTGCTACGATCCGCAGGATGAGGTGGCGGTCGCACACTTTCTGCGGCAACTGTCAAAAGATACGACAGAGGCCTTTTGTCCTGTCGTGCACGATCTCTATCACCTCTTTCTCGATGCCTGTGACGCGCTCGGCATCACAGGTGCGATCCCTGCGATGGAGGAGGAGCGCGGGCGGGACTTCCTGCGCGCGCAGCTGCACGCAGCGATCGGGGAGCAGGAGCTTATCGCACGGATTGCCCCCGAACAGCTCATGCGCGGCAGGGATGTCCTCATCCTCACGGGGGTTGGCGAGGTCTTCCCTTTTTTGCGCGTGCATACACTCCTCGCGGCACTGCAGCCGCATATCACCGATATCCCGATCCTCGTCATGTACCCCGGCACATTCGACGGCTATCGTCTGCGGCTCTTCGATCGCCTCGCGCCGAATGACTACTACCGCGCATTCAACATCGTCTAGCCACGCCCCGCGAACGGGACTGCCACGCACAGGAGGAACATCATGCAGATTCGCGACATGTTTGCACAGGACATCAACCGCCCGATCAACGGCGTCATCAAGGTCGATCAGGATGCGGACAGCATCATCGCACAGGAAGTGCGCGAGTATGTTGTTACGCATGAGTTGAAAAAGCACTTTGCTGCGTTCTTCAGCGCATATTGTCACGCCTTTGAAGTGTCGACTGCCGACATCGGCGTCTGGATCTCGGGTTTCTTTGGCAGCGGAAAGTCGCACTTCCTCAAGATGCTCTCCTACCTCCTCGCGAACAAGCGGGTGGAGGATACGACAACGGCGGAGTTGTTTCGCCCCAAGCTGGATGACGGCTCTGCAACGTATGAGGCGGTCATGCGCGCAGCCCATGCACGCACCGAGACGATCCTCTTCAACATCGATGTGTTCAGTGCGGGGACGCGTGACAAGAACAGCGTACCGAATGTCTTCGCGAAAATGTTCTACAACCACCTTGGCTACTACGGCGAGGATCTGAAAGTCGTACGCCTAGAGCAGCACATCGCAGCAGAGGGGCGCACGGAGGAGTTCCGCCGCGTCTTCGCCGAAAAAAAGGGAAGCGCATGGGAAGAGAGCCGCCGTGCCTATGCGTTCCATGAGAAGATCATCGTCGAGACTCTCATGGAGGTACTCGGCATGAGCGAGGAGGGCGCGCGAAGCTGGTTTCGCAGGGAGCGCGAGGAGCTGTCCATTGACGAACTTGTCACCGACATCCGTGCCTATGTCGAGGCACAGGAGGCAGATTTTCGCCTCCTTTTCATGATTGACGAGGTCGGGCAGTACGTCGGTACAGATCGCACGATGCTGCTCAACCTTCAGTCCATCGTTGAGACAGTGGGGGCGCGCTGCATGGGCAAGGTCTGGATCATGTGCACAGGGCAGGAGGCTCTGGATGAGATCATACGCGTGCGCACGGACGAGTTTTCACGCATTCAGGCACGCTTTTCCACGCGCCTTTCCCTCTCATCCTCCTCGGTCGACGAGGTCATTCAGAAACGTCTGCTTGAGAAAAACACGGATGCCGCCGCACTCCTCACCGCGCAGTATGATGGGCAGTATTCCGCTGTTCTGCGGAACGTGTTCAGCTTCGTTGATACGCCGCGCGACATGAGAGGCTATGACGATGCCGAGGATTATGCGGCGAACTTCCCCTTCGTTCCCTACCAGTTCCTCCTCCTGCAGCGTGCATTCGCCGCGATCCGCAAACACGGCAACGCCGGACAGCACCACTCAGGCGGCGAGCGCTCCATGCTCTCCGCGTTTCAGGAGACCGCTCAGAAACTGCAGGAGCGGGATGCATATGCCCTCGCGCCGTTCTTTCATTTCTATGACAGTGTGCATGGCTTCCTCGACAGCTCCATTCGTCAGGTCATCGAGCGCGGACAACAGGCGGCGGAGCGCGGCGACGGGCTTCTTCCTGCAGATGTGAACGTGCTGAAACTGCTCTACCTCATCCGCTATGTGGCAGACGATATGCCGGCGAGCCTTGAAAACATCGTGATCCTCATGGCGGACGATGTGCGCGTCGATAAGATCGCCCTGCGCGCAGAGATCACGCGCAGCCTCGAGCGCCTGCAGGGGCAGAACTACATCGGGCGCAGCGGTGCACGTTACCACTTCCTCACGAACGAGGAGCAGGACATCCAGCGCGGCATCAATCATACTGATGTCGATACCGGCATGATACAGGAACGCATTCATCAGATCCTCTTTGCTGACCTCTATGCGGCGCGTAAATTTCGTTCCGGCGCGTACGACTTTGATTTCGACGCAGCAGTGGGTCGGCTTGGGGGCGGAAGCGGGGGGCTTCGGCTCGTCATTCTCACGGCGGCGGAGGACCCGCAGCTGCGCATGGAGCAGAACGTTCTCCTGCAGTCCAAAGGTCAGGCAGTGCTTGTCCTCGCGGATGCGCCCTACTACGAAAACCTCGAAAATGCAATGAAAATCCGGCAATATGTGAAACAGCAGAACTTTGCTAAACTGCCGAAATCCGTTGAGAACATCATCAAGGGGTATCAGAATGAGGCGCTGCGCTGCGAGGCGGAGGCGCGGGAGACACTCGCTGCCGCGGTATGCGGTGCAGCGGCATACATCGACGGCGAGCACGTCAGCCTCACAGGCAAGGATGTGAAGACGCGGCTCGATCAGGCGCTCGCACAGCTCGTCGCACGCGTCTATCACAAACTCGATCTCATCACGAAGAACATCCAGGGCGACGATGAGATCCGCGCGCTGCTCGACGGTACAGAGCAGACCCTCCCCGGTATGGCGGAGGCAAACAGTGACGCAGCACGCAGCGTGGAGGAATATCTGCGTCTGCAGGAGATGGCAAAGCGGCCTACTTCCATGGCGGACGTGCAGAGCCACTATCAGGAAGTTCCCTATGGCTGGCGCGAGATCGACATTGCATACGCGATGGCAATGCTCGTCAAAGAGCAGCGCGTCACTGTTAAATACGGCGGTGAGACCATCCGTGCCGAGCATCCGCGCCTGATTGATTTTTTGCGGCGGAAAAGCGAGACCGGGAAGACGCGGGTCACGATTCGGCAGAGCGTTGACAAGACGAAGATGCGGCAGGTACGCGCGATTCTTGAGGAGTATTTTGATGCGATGAATTTGCCCGCTGACGAGGACGGACTCATGCGCTACATTGTCGAGAACTTTGCTGCGCAGAGGGGACACTATGGCGAGCTTGCGCGAAACTACGAGCAGAATGCAAAATACCCTGGGCGCACGGCTGTCTCGGCGGTGCTCCGTCAGATCGAGGACGTTCTCGCGCAAAAGAGCGACAACAACGCGCTGATCGGACATATCCTTGTGCATAAAAATGACCTGCTCAACGCCAAAGAAGCGGCGCAGCAGGTCGAGGAGTTCTTTGCGCGGCAGTCGGGCATCTTTGACGAAGCCGTTCGCCTTGAGAAAAAGACACGGGATGAGCTGAGCTACCTCACAGGAGAGGTAGAGGCAACAGCGGCGCTGAATGAAATCCGTAAACGCATCACCTTCACCGAGAATTTTGACTACCGCGGCATTCCACAGCTGCGCGCCCTTATGGCGACGGTAAGCGGTGCCTATGATGCGTTGCTTGCGGCAAAACGTGCGGAGATCGGCGAGGTTGCCACCGACTGCCTCGGTGCAGTTCATCAGGATGCGGCGGACAATCCGCGCGCCCGGGACTATATGCGGGATGCGGACAGCTTCTACACGAAGAAACGTGAGGAGATCGCCGCATTCACAAGCCTCGTCAAACTCGATGGCCTCTCCCCTCAGATGTATAATAAACTTGAAGAAATACGCAAGCAGATCGCCGCGCTGACCACAGCGAAACCGAGCGTCACGACACAGCCATCAGCAGTGGGGACGGCGCAGCCCGCTGCTCCGCGTCCCGCACCGAAGAACATCAAACAGTACGCTCGTCAGGTTCTCTTCCCGAGTGAGACCCTTGCGAGTGAAGCTGACATAGACGCCTACCTCTCGCGCATCCGCAAGCAGCTCATCATGTATATGAAGGGCTGCGATGGAATCCAGTTGAAATGAGGTGAAAAGCCGTGTACATAAAAGATATAATATTAGAGAACTTTCGGTGTTTTGAATACGTGGATGCAGATTTTCCTAAAGACTACGCCGTGCTCATTGGAACGAATGGCGCAGGAAAATCCTCCATGCTGGATGCCCTTGCTATTGCTCTCGGGGCATTTCTCGCTGGTTGCGACGTTCCGGCGACAAACCTGCATAAATCGGATGTACGTTTTCTTACATATACGCATGAAGGAGGGATATTTCATCGCGAAGCCCGGTATCCTGTTAGTGTTTCTGTAGGGGTAAAAACAGATGAAGGGCGAGATATAGACTGGGAGCGGGCACTGAACTCTGCAAACGGAAGGACAACCGTGAGAGAGGCGCGTCCCATTATGGACTATGCGGATACACTCTGCTATAGAGTTCAAGAAAATATGCCAGTGATTTTACCAATGCTTGCCTACTACGGAACGGGGCGGCTCTGGCTTCCCAAGCGGGAAAAGAAAGGATCAGTCATGCGAGGCGTTCCCTCTCGTCTGCATGGATATATTGATGCATTGGATGCGGCGACAAACGAAAAACTCATGCTGCAATGGTTTAGACGCAATGCCTTGATAGTACTACAAAAAGGAAAGACAATTTCAACTTTTGATGCAGTCAAACAAGCAATGGCGGAGTTTTATCGGGAAATGGATGAAACGGCAGAATTGGTTCAAGTGGATTATGACGTTGAATCACTAGAAATTGAGGTTTATGTCAAACGCAAAAACGAAGACCCCATCTCCCTCCCCCTGCGCTACTTCAGCGACGGAATCAAGGCGATGCTCTCCATGACCGCCGACATCGCCTATCGCATGGCACTCCTGAATCCGAACCTCGGGGGGGAGGCGATGAGGGAGACCCCGGGCATTGTCCTCATCGACGAGATCGATATGCACCTGCATCCTTCGTGGCAGAGGAAAATCCTCGCCGCTCTCAAAAACGTATTCCCACGCATCCAGTTCATCGTCACCACCCATGCGCCCGCCGTACTGGCGAATGTGCCGCGTGAAAATATCCTCGTTTTTGCCGACGGAAAGATCTCCCGATCCAGCGAACATACCTACGGGCGGGATGTCACATCCATTCTGCGTGACGTGATGGGGACAGAGGTGCGCCCGCAGGAAGTGATGGAGCAGAAGGACATATTTTACAAAGCGTTGGACGAAGGGGATTTTTCAGCGGCAGAAAAGCAGCTGGAAGTACTCGAAAAAATCTTGGGTAAGAGCGACGAGGATGTTGTCTATATGACAACCATGCTCGATCTGGAAGGCTGAGGTCACGCCATGCTCTACATTCAGAAAAATCCGCCGCCGGGTACATTTATACAGTACCAGAAAACTAACGGCGCGTGTTTTGACGGGATGGATACAAACGTGAAGAATGCCCTGCGAACGGCACTGCTCACGGAGCAGGGATATCTTTGCGCCTATTGCATGACACCGTTGGAGAATGCGCCGGATAAGGTCAAAATTGAACACTATGTGTCGCGTGACTCGGAGAATGAACTGGTATATAAAAATTTGCTGGCAGTATGTTACGGAGGAGAGGGAAAGCCGCCGAGGGAGCAGACCTGTGACACGCACAAGGGAAATATTGTCCTTAGCGTTGATCCTCAGAACAAGGCACATATTGAGCAAATCCGCTACGAGATGAGTGGAGCAGTGCTCTCTCAAAACAAACCGATCATGGCAGACTTGGACAACGTGCTGAATCTGAACTGCCCGCGGCTCATAGCAGCACGAAAAAAGGTACTCATGGCACTTTTTGCTGTTATGAAGCGAGACAAGCAGGACAAATCTGCCGTTAAGGGGTATCTGGAAAAGAAACTGCGAACCTGTCAGGAGCGAAAAAAAGGGCGGGCTTCCCCTTACTGCGGAATCCTGCTCTGGTATCTTCAGAGAAGAATCCGTCAATGTGGCTGATGACGTTATTTCCTGTGTATCGAAATGAGGTGAACCCATGCTGAAATCAATCTACCTGTATAACTTCAAGAGTTTTGCGGAGGCAGAGCTGCCGCTCGAGCAGCTTACGCTGATGATCGGATCAAATGCGAGCGGCAAGAGCAACGCACTTGAAGCACTGTGGATCTTATCGCAGCTCGCCACGGGGCGTGAACTCTCTGTTATTCTGGACGGGGAACGCCGTTCGGATGGGCGCGTGCGCGGGGGGAGCGCAGCTTGCCCGCGTGTACCGTTTCAGAGCTTTGAGTTGGGGTGTACCTATCAGGCGACGGAGTATGACATCGAGTACCGTATCACCATTCGTGTGGATGATCATATCGTTGTAGAGCGTGAATCCTTGAAGCGTATTACCAAGGACAAGAATACTACCTTGTTTGAGACGTTGGATGAGCGAAGCACAGAAAACATTCTTGTGCATTACTTATCCGATAAATATGATGAGTATTGGCTTAGGTCGGTATGCGAGCGAAATGCATCCGTTTTATCTCAGCTCCACGGGCAGATGCTCAAGGATGGTGCTGCTCTGAAGAGGTCTGCCTCTGATATTCTTTTGTTGCGGGAGGCATTCGATAACATTTTCCTATTTCAGCCTGAGGCGTGGCGTATGAGGGATTATGTTCGTATCTCAGAGCGAGAACTGCGTTTTTATGGAGAGAATCTTTCTGCCGTTCTATATGACTTATGTGAAAAAAAACATTGCGGCAAAGACATATTGAATGTAATAGAAGAATTGCCGGACAATGGTATTGAGGGGATAGACTTCATTAAGACCGATGCCGGAGATGTCATGTTGGCGCTCAAAGAATTGTCAGGAGGGGGGAGAATGGATGCCCGCCAGCTCTCTGACGGGACGCTGCGCTGTCTCGCGATTCTCGCTGCTGTATACAGTGAGCCGGAGGGGAGCATGATCGTCGTCGAGGAACTGGACAACGGCATCCACCCGAGCCGCATCGCAAAACTCCTTTACGCCGTTCAGCAGATCGCCGCCGAGCGGCATCTCATGCTCGTTATCACAACGCACAACCCAGCAGTGATGGATGCCGTCGATCCCGACCACATGGACGGCGTTGTGCTCTGCTATCGGGACAAGGAGGATGGGGCGAGCAGCTTCCGTCGCATCGTTGACCTGCCCGACTACCTCCGCCTTGTGGCAAAGGGGACGATGGGAGAACTCGCCGAGCAGGATGCCTTTGTCAAGTCCATTCGAGAGCCGCATGATACGTCGAAACAAGACTATTCATGGATGTGGGAGGCTTGAATATGGCACATCCCGTGTATTTCATCGATACATCGATTCTGGTGAATATCCTGCGTGTTCCTAAAAAATGCCAAGATGCGGATGCCGTAAAAAGAGAGTTGGAAATTTTGATGAAGGAGAATTATACGATGATTCTCCCACGCGCCGCACTTGTCGAAACAGGAAACCATATAGCTCATATCGATGATGCAAAGAGGCGCAGAACTTGTGCCGAAAAGTTCTCGCAACTCATTATGAAAAGTCTCAACGGCGAAGCTCCTTGGACATATAATGCACATCAAGTCACAGAAGACACCTTAAAGATGATGGCGAAGTGCTTCCCTGATTATGCACAACAGTATGATATGGGCTGGGGTGATCTTTCAATTTTGTCAGAGTGTATGGATTATCAACGCCTCGTTGGGAGGCATACCAAAGTCAAGGTGTGGAGCAAGGATCAGCACTTTGATGTGCTCGAAGGTATTGAAAGTATTTCATCCATATCAAGCACATAAGCCTCCCCTGTCGCAGGGGGGGCGGGGGAACCGCATAAGCGGTGGTGGGGGCGCTTTGAGCGGCTCAGGAAGACCTGCGAAGGAGTACGGAATGGACAAGAATGCGATCAAAAAATATGCCGTATGGGCGCGGCGGACGCTGATTGGGAGCGTCACGCAGCGCGCTACCCTCTATGGCATCACGGCAGAGGATGCAGGGGATGCGCGCGCCGAGGTCGTCATGGGACGCGTCCTCTCTGCGGTCGAACAGCGGCAGCGGCGCGCCCTCATCGAGCGCATCCGCACAGAGGGCTATGCCGCAACCATAGAGGGCATCGCCTACACGTGGTTCAACCGCTTCGTTGCCCTGCGCTTCATGGAGGTCAACGGTTATCTCCCGTCCCGTATACGCGTATTCACCGACGAGACGGACGCATTTCGACCGCAGATCATGACCGAGGCGCTTGACCTCTCGATGGAGGGCGTCGACCCGCAGCGCATCTATGCCCTCAAGAACGCGAACGACGACGAGGGGCTCTACAAGTATCTCCTCATCGCCCAGTGCAACGCGCTGAACGCTATCCTGCCGCAGATGTTTCAAAAGATCGGCGATGAGACCGAGCTGCTCTTTCCCGAGAACCTCCTGCGTGAGGGAAGCGTCCTCCACGAACTCATCATACGCATCCCCGCAGAGGACTGGCAGGATCAGGTGCAGATCATCGGCTGGCTCTACCAATACTATAACAGCGAACCAAAGGATCAGGTCTTCGCCGATCTCAAGAAGAATGTCAAGGTCACAAAGGATACCCTGCCCGCCGCGACACAGCTCTTCACCCCCGACTGGATCGTCCGCTACATGGTCGAGAACAGTCTCGGGCGGCTCTGGCTCTCGGGGCATCCGAATGATGATCTGCGCGCGGGATGGCGCTACTATATGGCGGAGGCAGAGCAGACGGAGAAGGTCGCAGCGCAGCTCGAAAAACTGCGTGCCGATGCCGCTGCGCTCAGTCCCGAGGAGATTCGCTGCATTGATCCCTGCATGGGAAGTGGGCACATCCTCGCCTATCTCTTCGATGTGCTCATTGAGATCTACGCCGCACACGGCTATGCGACGGTCGATGCGGTAAAACTCATCGTCACAAAGAATCTCTACGGTCTCGACATCGACGAACGCGCCGCACAGCTTGCCTACTTCACTGTAATGATGAAGGCGCGCGCGTACGATCGGGGCTTCTTTCGGCGCGGGATTCAGCCGAATGTGTACGCGATTGTGGAGAGCCGTACCGATGAGGTATATATTTATGAGACGGAAACGGGTATGTCGGATAAGGCACACCAGCAAGCACTAAATGACCTCATTACCGTATTTCGTGACGCGCGGGAGTATGGTTCTCTCATACAACCACCTGACTATGATTATGTAGTCTTGGGCAGTGCATGGGAGCAGGAGGTCAATGCCTCAGAATCCAAGGTACACCCTATGTTGTGGAGTGATGAGGTGAATGAGCGAATCAGGCGGTTCATTCGTCAGGCGCAGATTCTCACGCAGAAATACCATATCGTTGTGACAAACCCGCCCTATATGGGCAGCAAGGGGATGGGAGCGAAGCTCGCGAAGTTTGTCAAGGAGCAGTATCCCGACAGCAAGAGCGACCTCTTCGCGGCGTTCATCGAGCGGTGCGGAGACTTCGCGCGTGCGGACGGCTATCATGCACTCGTGACACAGCACGCATGGATGTTCCTGTCAAGCTATGAGAATCTGTGCGCAAAACTCTTGCAAAAAGAAATCGTCAGCATGGCACATCTCGGCGCGCGTGCATTCGAGGAGATCGGCGGCGAGGTTGTGCAGACCACGGCGTTCGTCCTTGCGAATCAGCATATCGATGGATATGCAGGGCGATATGCGCGGCTTGTGGATGCAAATACACAGGATGCAAAGGAGGAGTTGTTTCTTAGTGGGGCGGAGCGTTATACGGCGCGGCAGGACGGCTTTGAACAGATTCCGGGAATGCCCGTTGCATATTGGGTGAGCGAAAACTTCCTTGCGGCATATCGCATCGGCTGTCCGCTCGGCGACATTGCAGAGCCGAAGGCGGGAATGTCCACGGGTAACAATGAGATTTTTGAACGATACTGGCATGAGGTGTCGTTTCCGCGCATCGGCTTCCACTATCGTGACGCGCAGGAGACGCGCGACTGTCGCTATCAATGGGTGCCGTGCAATAGCGGCGGCGAATACCGCAAATGGGCATTCAACAATGAAATCATCGTCAACTGGTACAATGACGGCGAGGAGATTCGAAGCTATCGGAACGCGAGTGGAAAAATTGCCTCGGCGACACGGAACACGGCATATTATTTTAAGGTCGGATTGACGTGGAACAAGCTCAGTTCGAGCCGATTCGCAGTAAAATACAAGGCGGCGGGCTTTGCCTTCGATGATACAAGCCGCTCCATTTTCCTAGAGGACGGGGACAGTCACTCGCTTCTCTATTTATTGGGGCTGCTCTGCTCGAATGTCACATTTGCCTATCTCGCCGCGTTGAATCCGACGATGAGCTTCACGAACAACGATATTGAGCGCATTCCGTATATCTATGATGAGCGGCGTGCGGATGAGGTTACATCGTTGGTCGAGGAAAACATCACCATCTCCCGCACGGACTGGGATTCCTCCGAAACTTCGTGGGACTTTCTGCGCCATCCTCTACTCGCCCGCCCCTGCACAACGATCGCAGAGGCGTACGGGCAGTACAAAGCAGAGGCAAATGCACACTTCGACCAGCTCAAGGAAAACGAGGAGGAGCTGAACCGCATCTTTATCGACATTTATGGGCTCGCGGATGAACTCACCCCCGAAGTCGCGGAGCGCGATGTCACCGTGATGCGCATCTATGATACGGCGGCGAATGTCCCCGCAGAGATGAAGGGGAGCAGCTATGTCCTCACGCGCGCGGATATCGTGCGTTCTCTCATTTCCTATGCTGTCGGCTGTATGTTCGGACGGTACTCCCTCGACGAGGAGGGGCTGATCTATGCGGGCGGGGACTTTGATACATTGCGGTATCAGACCTTTGCACCTGATGCGGACGCGATCATCCCTGTCTGTGATGATGAGTATTTCATCGACGATATTGCCGCGCGGTTCGTCTCATTCATCGAGACGGTGTACGGCGCGGAGACGCTTGAGGAGAACCTGCGCTTTGTCGCGGATGCGCTCGGGGGCAAAGGAAGCCCGCGCACCGCGATCCGCAGCTACTTCCTGCGGGATTTCTACGTTGACCATGTGCGCCGCTATCGGAAACGCCCGATCTACTGGCTGTTTGACAGCGGCGATCACAGCGGGTTCAAGGCGCTCGTCTATCTCCATCGCTATACGCCCGACACGCTTGCACGGATGCGGACGGACTACATCCACCCGCAGCAGTCGCGCTATCAGGCGGCACTCGTCGATGTGGAGCGCCGCCTCACCGAGGCGCAGGGCGCGGAGCGCGTCCAGCTCACGAAGAGACGCGCCGCGCTGCGCGCACAGGAGGAGGAGCTGCACGCCTACGAGGAACGCGTCCACCATCTCGCCGATCAGATGATGGCCCTCAATCTCGACGACGGTGTGCGGCATAACTATGCGCTCCTGCAGGACGTTCTCGCGAAGCTGAAATAAAAAGCCTCCCCCGTCGGTACGGGGGAGGGGGACCGCGAAGCGGTGGAAGGGGCGCCTTGGACTGTAGGCATTGATTTTACGATAAGGAACGCGATCTATGGATATGGATACGATTGCCGCAGAGCTGACGCAGCGGTTCGATGCCTTGCTGCCGGACTACCACAGGCGGCGCATTATTTTCTGGCTGGATGAGGAGGGGGCGTTTGCGGACGAGCTGGACGATCTCCACCTGCCGAACGCGACGCTCGTACGCCGTACCGAGACGAACGGCTTTGCGCTCAAGAAGCTGCTCTGCGCGGATGATACGGAGCACAACTATCTGGTCTATCAGCCGTTTGCGTTTGCGGACGAGGAGGATGACTGGCTGCTGAATCTGCGCCTTGCGGGGGAGGAGTTCCGCTCGGATCTGGTCTCGATGCGGATGAATGAACTCGTTCTGCCCGATCTCCCTGCGCTGCGCCCTGTGATGAAACACTATGCGGTGTTCTTTCGTGCGAAGGAACGACGCGCTGCATTCCTGCGTCTCGGCCTGCGCGTATCGCGTGCGGCGGATCTGCACCTCGGGGTGCTCGCGGCAATTGCTGGGCTGTCTGAGGCACAGCCGTCGACGATTTTGCGTGCGATGATTGCCGCAGGGGCAGACGAGCTCTCTGCAGCACTCGTGCGCTACGATGCCGAGGAAGCGTTTTGGCAGCTCGCGCAGCAACGGACGGGATATCGGGGCGCGCACGATCCTGCGCAGCTCACGGCACATATACTCCTCTCGGCGGCGTCGCGTACGCTGCCCGCATCCGCGCTCGTTGGCTTGGAGTCGTATATTTCGGAGGGACATGCGGCTTTTTGTTATGATCTCGTCAGCGCGTGGCTGCGTGCGGATGCTGAGAACCTACGCGCTGTGGCGGAGCGGACGGAGGAGACTCTGGATCTCCCGGCGCGCTTTGCGCGTGCGGCGGTGGATGACCTCCTCGATACGGAGTGTTTCCCCTGCATCGATGTCTGTATTTTGTCTGCGCTGATGCAGGCAGCGTGCGATGCCTCGCCCGATGCGGCAGCGGTGCTCGCGGCGGTGGAGCAGCGGCGCGCGGCGGCGTTCTATGAGGGGCTTGCGCATTACTATGAGGGGCTGTATCAGTTCGCGCAGATGCTGCGTTTTTGCACGGCGCACGCGGACGGCTTCCACCTCGCGCCTGCGCGTGCAGTCTGGGACGCATACACGCGGGACTACTACCGTATGGATTCGTATTACCGTGCATTTCATCTGCATTTCGGGGCGTCGCTGACGGCGGCGCATCCTGCGCTCGATGATCTTTTTAAGACGCTGGCGGAGCGTGCAGAGGGGCTGTATGTGCACACGTTCCTTACGCAGCTTGGCGAGAACTGGACGAATGCGGTTGCGGAGGACTTGTCAGAGTGTGGCAGGGTGGAGGGCGTGCCGCAGCAGTCAGAGTTCTATGCGGACTGCGTGCGTGCGCGCAAGGGGCGTGTCTTCGTCATTGTGTCGGATGCACTGCGCTATGAGGTGGCGGCAGAGCTCGCCGAGGAGCTGCGGCGTACGATGCAGGGGACGATCGATCTTGCGGCGCGGGCGGCGGTTTTCCCGACGATCACGAAGTTCGGCATGGCGGCGCTCCTGCCGCACACGCAGCTCTCGGTAGAGGAGCGTCGGGGTGGCGGTGTCGCAGTGCGCGCCGATGGGCAGCCAACGGAGGCGGAGGATCGGGAGAAGATCCTGCGATCTGCCGAGCCTCTGAGCTGTGCGCTGCGGTACACGTCGATCATTGGGATGAAACGCGCGGAGCGCGCCGCGCTCGTGAAGGGGATGGAGGTGGTCTATCTCTATCATGACCGCATCGACGAGGCAAGCCATACATCGGATGCGATGGTGTTCCCCGCCTGCACGGAGGCGATTGCAGAGATTTTGAACCTCGTGCGGATCATTGTGAATGATTTTGGCGGGACGCGCATTCTTATTACTGCCGATCACGGCTTTCTCTATACCTACAGTCCGCTCGCGGAGAGTGACAAGGTGGGCAGGGCGGACTTCGCTGCGGAGGCGGCAGAGGTCGGGCGACGCTATGCGCTTATGCAGGGAGACGCGGCGCCGCCCTATCTCCTGCCTGTTCACTTTCCTGCCGGCGGCGGTCGGCTGGCGGCGTTCGCTCCGCGCGAGAATATCCGCATCCGCGCGCAGGGCGGTGGGATGAACTATGTGCATGGCGGCATCAGTCTGCAGGAGATGATGGTGCCGGTCGTGACATATCAGCATCTGCGCTCCTCGACGAAGGGCTATCAGGAGGCGCGGGAGCGCATTGATGCGCGTCCCGTGACGCTCCGTCTTGTGTCGGTGAGCCGCCGCGTGACGCAGATGGTCGTGCCGCTGGACTTCTACCAGGAGGAGGCGGCGACCCGGAACCGTCTTCCTGCGACGTACACCGTTTATTTTGCAGATGCGGCGGGCGCGCCCGTGAGCGATACGGTGCGGATCATCGCAGACCGCACAGAAGAGGACGGTGCACAGCGTTTGTTCCGAAAGACGCTCCATCTGCGTGTCCAGGGCTATGACCGCACTGCCCGCTACGCTCTCGTCATCGCGGATGAACGTGGATACGCGCCGGAACAGTGCGAGCAGTTCACGATTGATGTCTTGGGAGAGCAGGAGGAGTTTGATTTTTGAGGGAGTGAGGTCATGGCGTTAAAGAATAATCCCGAAAAAATAGGAAATATTGCAGTGGATACGCTCTCTAACTTTTTGCAAAGGAGCGAGCATTTAGATCCCAAAATCCAAAAGCACGATAAAAATCTTTCTTGGGATGGGGGAATTGACTACTACATACAATCACCCTTCTCGAGAGAGAATTTTAAAGGACACGTACCGACACAGGTGAAAGGTCATATTGTCAATGCTATGGAATTGGAAAAGGAGAAGATAACATTCTCTGTAGAAATAGGTGATGTGAGGAATTTTGTTGCGTCTCGCGGCGTTATATTCTTTGTTATATATTTGACAGAGATTGGGAATTACATTGATACTAAAATCTATTATAATTCACTTTTGCCTTATGATTTGCATGAAATTCTAAATCATTACTCCGAGCAGAAAACGCGCGTCTTGGAGTTTCTAGCATTACCGAGAGAGATTGATGACGTAGAGATTATTTTTAGAGATTTTCTTAGTGATCAGAGAAAACAATCCAATACGGTTATCTATGGGAAAACGGATAAGGTGTTTTCCGCAGTTAATCAATATACCTTTAGTCTGCCATCAAAAAATGGGATTCCATATTTTGATGAGCGTCCAAGGTTTATATATCAAACCCTAATGGGATCAGTTTCAGTACCTCTGATGAAGGGGATTTTCGATACAATGAGGATTAAAGATGTCCCGCTCGTTACCTATATTAATGGTAGGGAATATTTTCGTCATGGAGAAATTGTTTTAGGACGGAAAAATAAAATTGAAGAAATTATTGTTAACCCGGGATTGCGTTTTAGAAATCTATCGCATGGGAAAAAGACGGGATCGGTAGATTCAGATAAAGAATGTACCTTTCAGCAGATGGCAGATAATTTGAAGTTTATCAAACTCGCAACAGAGGGCGGAGAAATTCGTGTTGGGGATATCTTAACAGTGGGTGAACTGAGTTTTTCGCAAAGTGCGGATGAGCTAAATCGAGATATTATATTTTACGAACGAATCCAAAAATTATTGACGCATATGCACGTTGCAAAACAAGTGCATGTTTCCGCGTTTTCGGATAATGAATTATATGAGATGAACTCAATGTTTTTTCATATAGTTGAGAGGGTTCCCTATGAGGCAGAAAATAGTGTTTTTGGACGATGGACATGTGGACCGCTCAAAAACTTTATCATCAGCAGACAGGCTGATGATGGGTATTATCTTTATGATGCCTTTCAGATTGAGCAGGAAAACTTTGAAATGTCACTTGACGAGGGCGATCATAGGTTTGCGTCTAGTCTTTATGTCATGCTTTCTGTGGATGATTATATTAACCTAGATAATATCGACTATGATGTTGTGGAGCAGAGTCTGATAAATGTGCCATACTCAGAGAACTATGGAATGGTGGCTGTTAATACACTTCTTCGTATTCTGATGGCATATGATCATACAACGAATTTTCGTCTATTAGAAATTGCCGAGAAGCTTTCTTGCTATTTATTAGGGCATGCAGACAATATTTCTAACTTTATCAATAGAATGCAGGTGATTCGGCGGAAACGAGAGTTTACAACGTGTGAGATTGCTGAAATTATGAAACGACGAACTCAGACATCCGATCAAGACGAGAGTGCGGTTTTCTATCATGCCGGTTTTGCGGCTCTGCTTGGCAATAAGGGAGATGTTACTTTTTATAAGGGGCAGATGACTTCGGAGCAACTGGAACAGTATGAAATGTTTCCTATTAATAATCTTGTAGTGACCTGAATTTATTAAAATAAATTGTTTGCTATAGTTCCCGCATAACAAATCCCCCGTCAAAAACGGCGGGGGTGTGTTGTATTCGTAAAAATATAGAGAGAATCTGTCGTCGTTCTCAGGTAATGGATGCCCGATAGATGCTGTCGACGGCCTTTTTGAGGACGGCATCGAATTCGGCGTCGCTCTGGCTGACGCGCAGCTCCTGTGCGAGGGCGCGGGAGAAGCTGGCGATGAGGCCGTGGTTGCGCGCGAGTTTTTCGTTCGCATCGTCCTGCGTGTAGCCGCCGCTGAGGGCGACGACACGTACGACGTGCGGGTCTTTCATGATCCCTTCGTAGAGGTTGTCGACGGTCGGGATGGTGACCTTGAACATGATCTTGGCATCGGCGGGCAGCTTTGCGAGGTGCTCTTTGATGGCGCCGAGCATGATCTCCTCTGCTTTTTCTTTATCGGGGCAGTGGATGTCGACCTCCGGCTCGAGGATGGGGACAAAACCCTTGCGGACGATCTGCATGCCGACCTCGAACTGCTGGTCAATGATGGCGCGGATGCCGGCCGGGTTTGCCTGCTTGATGACGGAGCGCATTTTCGTGCCGAAGATGTGGCGTTCCTTTGCGCGGTCCAGCAGGGCGTCGAGACCCGGGATGGGCTTCATGAGCTGGACGCCGTCCTTCTCCTCGGCGAGGCCTTTGTCGACCTTTAGGATGGGGATGATGCCCTTCTTGGTCCAAAGGAAGTCCGCAGTGAAGAGACCGTCGATCTGGCGGTCCATGGTGTTCTCAAAGAGGATGGCCGCGAGGATCTGGTTCTTGTCGAATGACGGGCTCTTGATGATGCGTGTGCGCATTTCGTGAACGCGTGTAAACATCTCGTCATCGCCGTGGTACGCGCTCTCGTCGATGCCGTACGCTTTCAGCGCCTTGGGCGTGGAGCCGCCGCTCTGGTCGAGCGCTGCGATGAAGCCCTTGTCATGCTGCATGCGGTTCAGCTGTTCCTGATTCATTGGACATACCTCCTGTTGTGAGAAATATGAGGGAGAGGGCACCCCTTTCGCCGCTCTGCGTCTGATCCTCCGCGCAGGCGGGGAAACCGAGCGTGCGGATCAGGGACATGGCCCCGTTTGCTTCTATATTTTATTATAGCGCGATTTTCAGAAGAATACAACGACATTGAAAGTGCTTATCATAAATTTTATCTGCCGCTGCCGATCTGCGCGGACTCTTGCGCTGCAGGAGCGTCCGCAGGGAGGCGGCTGCTGCCATCCTGCGGCGTCATCATGCCCCCCTGCTTTCAGTCGATGCAGCCGAATTTCCCGCAGCCCCCCGGGCACAGCCGTGGGATCATCTCTGGTTCCACAACTCCCGTTGACCTCTTTGGAAGGGGCTCCTGCTTGACCCGCGGCGAAAAGTATCGTATGGTAATCTTATGGAAAAGATGGGGCTTGTAAAGAAAAAGGGACAGGGGAGCTTTCTGGCTGCGGCATATTGCAGGAGATTCACATGAGCCTATACAATCTGATTCAGGCGAAGATATTCAGCACATATGAGGACTGGTGCTTGAAGAGCAGCTCGATGAACCGGCACGGCTTTCACATCGTGGGCATCGAGAACGAGCTGAAGTCAATGCGGGACGGACGCAATATGTTCGTGGAACTCTGCCCGCCGCACGCAGTCGAGGGCTGCACGTCCATGAAGGCGGTGGGCGGGAAGGCTGCCGATCAGGCAGACCTGCTGCTGGAAATCGACGGGAAGAAGTATCGCCGTGCGGGAATTTCCTACGACGATGCCGCGCGGATCATGAAAGACTTCGTGCAAAAAAGAGTACGCCCCGCTGCAAGGGAGTATGAGCCGATGGAAGACGACTCGAAAGCGATCGCAGATGCATTCGCTGCGCTGGCGGACATCCTGCTCGGAGACGCCGCGTATACGAAGAGCCTCCGGAAGAAGATGCAGGCGAAAGGCGCGGCGGGCGTTGATGTCGGGTGGGAAAGACTCTGCAAAAAACTCGTGCGCAGCGGCAGGGCAATCGCGCTCGATTGGAAGAGCTGGAAGGAGGACTTTGTGGCTGCCGTAGACGCGCTGTCGGCGGGTACGGGGCTCGCCGTCCATGCGGATATGCTCGGTGAAACGGACGGGATTCCTCTTTGGAGCAAGGCGGTGAACGCATCGTGGCACAATTATGTCCTCGCTGCGATGGACATGAACAACGAGGACTACGTCCTGCTCGTTCTGCCGCGGGAGGATTTTATGCGTGCAGCAGAGTGTGCGCGTGCGCTTTTGCATCGGATCGCTCCTGCAGAGGAGATGTAAGGCTATATACAAAAACAGCGATTTGCACACCATGCAAATCGCTGTTTTTGATTGCCTTTCCTTCCTCATGCGACAGGCGCATCATGAGGAAGCGAGCATAGATTTCTTTCTATCGGTACGGCGCATTGTGTTCGCCCTTTCGCCTCTTGGAACTTCATTTCGGGGAGATGTTCGCACACTCCTGCATTTGCAAACGGGCCTTGGCGTTGATGCTCGTCAGCGGTCACCATAGGAAAATCCCTGCCAGGAATCGGCAAGCGCTTGGCGGGGATTCCTGTCGAGCTCAGCGTAGGGCTTCCATTGGATCGCTGCTTTCGTAGGATTGCCGCGGGAGGGGAGAAAATCGGCGAGAAACGTCTGAAACTCAGAGCCATACGGATCGGCATTCATTCTATACGGCACGTAGAATACAGCAAAGGCATCAACGAAGGCTGGCTGATTGGCGGACGAAGAATCTGCGTAGGAATATTTCGCCGCAACAGCGCTTACGTGGAGAATGCCGTCCTTTAGGAAAACCTGCTGATATTGGTGCATTGATTCCTCGCGACCGTCTCTTCGCCCCGTGCGTATCCACGTATCAATATGATAGACGCGATTTCCGCCGATCATGACCATGGGGACATTGTGCCCCCACAGGTAGGAAAGGTCGGGCGTGATGGTGTAGTCTGCCGGCGGAATATCCGTTCGTACAGGATCGAGCCGCGTGCCGTCTGCGCTGATCTCGTAGACGTAGCTGTCGATGCTGCGGGGGATGCTTGTCATTGCTGTCATCGCTTGGAGAGCAGGCTCTCCAAGGCCTGCAGCCTTTGCCTCCAAAAAGGCGGAAACATCAAAGTACAGGCCTCGAATGAGCAACTCGAGTCGTCCGTTTGCGTCCAGATCGGTAACGGCATAGGAGATGCCTGACATATCATCAGACCAATCCGTTTTTTCTTTGCCGAGGTGCCACGTCTGTTCCGTCAAGGAGATATCCCTGCTCCACACGTCTTTGCTGTGTGCGATGATGTCGAGCTGGGTATCGACTGCGGGCGGAGCCGCGCAGGCAGGCAATGAAAGGCTGAGGGTAAGGAAGGTGAGGACTGCGGGAATGATTTTGTGTGAAAAATTCACAATGCGTTCTCTTTGCATGGAAGGAGCGGCTTCAGCAGGTGCGGCACTTGTCATAGATGCCTTTATCCTTGAGCAGCTTGACCATGGTCTCGCCGATGTGCGCGACGGTCTCTGCGACGGGAATGCCTGCCGCGTTGAGCGCTGCGACCTTGTCCGCTGCTGTGCCCTTGCCGCCGGAGATGATCGCGCCGGCATGTCCCATGCGTTTGCCCGGAGGTGCCTGACGACCGGCGATGAATGCTCCGACGGGCTTGTCGGGCATGTTCTCCTTGATCCAGGCGGCGGCCTCCTCCTCTGCTGTGCCGCCGATCTCGCCGATCATGAGCACGGCGTAGGTGTCGGGATCGTCGCGGAAGAGCTGCAATACGTCGATGAAATCAAGTCCCTTGACCGGGTCACCGCCGATGCCGACGGTGGTGGTCTGTCCGATGCCGGCGTTCGTGAGCTGGAATGCCGCTTCGTATGTGAGGGTACCGGAGCGTGAGACGAGGCCGACGTGGCCGGGCTTGCTGACGCTGCCGGGTGTGATGCCGACCTTCGACTGCCCGGAGGTGAGGAGACCCGGGCAGTTCGGCCCGAGGAAGCGTGTCTTTTTCCCTCGCATGTAGCGGCGTACCTTGACCATATCGAGAACGGGAATGTTCTCGGTGATGCAGACGACGAGATCGAGTTCCGCGTCGATCGCCTCGAGGATGGCGTCCGCAGCAAAGCGCGCGGGGACGTAGATGACGGAGACGGTTGCACCGGTCGCATCGACCGCATCCTTGACGGTGTTGAATACGGGGACGCCGAGCGCCGTCTGTCCCGCCTTGCCGGGGGTGACGCCGGCGACAATCTGCGTGCCGTATTTGAGCATCTGCTCCGTGTGGAACATCGCCGCTGTGCCGGTGATGCCCTGGACGATGACTTTGGTGTCCTTATCAATCAGAACTGACATGGTGCGCCCTCCCTCTTAGTTCTTAGCCGCAGCGACAAGTTTCACGATCTGCTCGGCGCCGCCCTCCATCGTGGGCGCGGCAAATACGTTGGTGATAGGGGTGTTCCGCAGGATTTCGCGCCCCTCTTCGACCATCGAACCCTCGAGGCGTACGACGACGGGAACGGGGAGGGAACTGCCGTCCTTGGAGATGATATGTGCGGCCTCGATGATGCCCTTTGCGATGTTGTCGCAGCGGTTGATGCCGCCCATGATATTGACGAAGATGCCCTTTGCCTGACCGCCTTCGAGCATGATGCTGAATGCCTTGGCGATCTTCTCGGGCGCGGAGTCGCCGCCGACGTCGAGGAAGTTCGCCGGCTCGCCGCCGTAGAACTTGAGCATGTCAACGGTCGCCATCGCAAGCCCTGCGCCGTTGACCATACATGCCACGTCACCGCCGAGGTTGACGTAGTTGAGCCCCGCTGCCGCCGCTATGCGCTCCTTCGGATCCTCCTCGCTCTCGTCGCGCAGCATCGCGATGTCAGAGTGGCGGAAGAGCGCACTGTCGTCGAAGTTGAGCTTTGCGTCGAGCACGACGATTTTGTCGTCCTCGGTGAGGACGAGCGGATTGATCTCGAGCTGAGAGCAGTCTTTGTCAACGAATGCAGTGTAAAGCTTCTGCATGGTTGAAACGGCTCTGCGGATGGCGGCCTCCGGGATGTTGATAGCATATGCCATGCGCATCGCTTGGAATCCTGCCAGACCGATGACGGGATCGATGTATTCCTTGATGATCTTCTCGGGTGTCTCGGCAGCGACTTTTTCGATCTCGACGCCGCCCTCCTCCGAGCCCATCATGACGACGCTTGCCGTATGGCGGTCGATGATAAAGGAGAGATAGTATTCCTTCTTGATCTTTGACGCCTCTTCGATGAGGAGGCGTTCGACGACTTTGCCCTCGGGACCGGTCTGATGTGTGACGAGAACCTTGCCGAGAAGTTCCTGTGCGACGGCGCGGACTTCTTCGGCGCTCTTTGCGAGTTTCACGCCGCCGGCTTTGCCGCGTCCGCCCGCATGGATCTGCGCCTTGACGACAACGACAGGAGTATCGAGTTTTTCGGCATTGGTGACGGCCTCATGGACGCTGAACGCGGGCAGTCCGTTCGGTACGTTGATGCCGAACTCACGCAGTATCTGCTTGGACTGGTACTCATGAATGTTCATCTGGTCAAGCCTCCTTTAATTATTATGAGCAGAACTCCAGTATAGCTGCTATATTACGCTTCTTTCTGCGGAATGTCTAGCAATTTCGGTGCGGCGCATGATTGAAAAACTTGCTGCTGCATAAATATTTTCTATAAATGTGATGAAGCTCTATAAATATTGAAACGCAGAGGCCATCGGCTGCCGTACCGACATCACGTCTTCTCGGAGGCGGAGGCAGCAATCGCACCGACGGGACAGTCCTCGGCCGCCTCCAGTGCATCGTCCTGCTCGAGACAGGTCGGCTGCCGCAGGATGACGGCGGAGCGCTGCGTGCGGTCGATATGAAAGACAGCGGGCAGCCGCTCCTCACACATGCCGCAGGAGATGCATGCTGTCGAATCAATGGAAAGATTCATGAAAGTCACCAAAATGAAAATTTCCTGCTGCGCCGAAGCACAGCAGGAGTTTTTTCAAAATAAATATAACACACGCTTATAGTATGCCGCAGTCGGATGGATCTGTCTGTGACTCGGGCAACAGTTTGCCTCTCTCAGATTTCCGCGCTGGCATCGGATGCCTTGAGCACTTTGTGCAGGTAGGTGCGGATCTCGACGCCGTGTTCCATCTTCATGATGTCGTCAAGGAGCTCCTTTGCCTGTGCCGAGGTGACGGAACGGATCATCTCCTTGACGCGCGGGATGGACGGCGCACTCATAGAGAGCTCTGTGATGCCCATGCCGAGCAGGATGACGGCGGCATAGGGGTCGCTCGCCATCTCACCGCACATGCCGGCCCAGATGCCGTGTTCACGCGCACTCTGGATCGTGCGTTGGATGAGGCGCAGGACGGCGGGGTTGAACGGGTTGTAGAGGTGCGCGATCTGGGCGTTGCCGCGGTCGACCGCGAGGGTGTACTGGATGAGATCGTTCGTGCCGATGCTGAAAAAGTCGACGTACTGTGCGAGCAGCGGAGAGATGACAGCGGCGGCCGGCGTCTCGACCATGATGCCGATCTGCACGTCGTCGGAGTACTCCTTGCCCTCGTGGGCGAGTTCGAGTTTCGCCTGCTCGACGAGTTTCAGCACGCGCTGGATCTCGCTGACGCTGATGACCATCGGGACCATCATGGCTGCTTTGCCGTAGAGACCGGCGCGCAGGATCGCCTTGATCTGCGGGAGGAAGAGGTCGTGCCGATCGAGGCTGATGCGCAGCGCCCGGTAGCCGAGGAACGGGTTCTCCTCGGGGTCGATGTTGAGATAGGGCAGAGGCTTGTCACCGCCGATGTCCATGGTGCGGATGATGCAGATATTCCCGTCGCATTTCTCGACCGCGGCGCTGTACGCCTTGAACTGATCCTCCTCCGTCGGAATCGTCGTCGAGCCCATGAAGACGAACTCGGAGCGGAAGAGACCGACACCCTCCGCGCCGTAGGTGAGCGCGTTGTCCACATCCATATGCGTGCCGATGTTTGCTGTGAGCTCGATGCGCACGCCGTCCTTTGTTACGGCCGGCAGATCCTTGAGTGCGGCATAGTGCGCCGCGAGCTTCTTCTGTTCCTCGAGTTTGCCCTCATAGAGGGTGCGCTCCTCCTCGGTCGGGCGGATGATGATGTCACCGCGGCTGCCGTCGAGGATGACCTCGTCGCCGTCGCTGATGCGGCTGATCTTGTCGCCGATGCCGAGAACCGTCGGGATGGCGCGCGCCTTTGCGATGATGACGACGTGGCTGGTTGCGCTGCCGGAGCCGAGGATGACGCCCGCGATCTGCTCGGTCGGCATGCCGGCGACGACGGACGGCTCGATCTCCTCTCCGCAGAGGATGACCTGGCCTGCACCGATCTCTGGTTCCTTGACGCCGAGGACGTATTTCGCGATGCGCTTGCCGACATCGCGCAGGTCAACAGCGCGGGCGGCGAAGTACTCGTCCTCCATCTGCTCAAAGAGCTGCGCCTGTTCGTTTGCAGCGTCGAGGATGCCCTGCGGAGCGCTGCCTGTTGCCTCGATTCTCGTTTTGATGTTTTCCGCCATCATGGGATCCTGCACCATCATGCGGTGCGCTTCGAGGATCGCCGCCTGCTCCGTCTGCTCCTCTTTGCGCAGACGTTCGATGGTCGTGAGGAGAATTTCGGTGACGGCAACGATCGCCGCCTCCGCCTTGCCCTGCTCCTCGGCAATGCTGCCGGGATGATAGGCTGCGAGATAGCCGTCAAGATTCTGGCCCGCGAGCATGACCTGACCGACGGCAATGCCTGAGATGACCCCTTTTCCACGGATCGTTTCCGCCATATGTGACACCCCTCCTGATATTTAGTCTATGAATGCTTACGAAAAAACGCCGCGAGGCGAAACGATGCACTGCCTCGGGCGTTTTCAAACAGGCTTACTCTTCGCCGAACTTCGAGTTGACGAGATCGGCGAGCTCCTTCACGGCAGCTGCCTCGTCCTCCCCCTCGGCAATGATGGTGAGCTCCGTGCCCTTGACGAGGCCCATGCTCATCAGCATGAGGATGCTCTTGGCGTCAACCTTCTTGCCCTTCGCCTCGATTTGGATCTTGGACTTGAACTTCGTTGCCGTCTGAACGAATACCGATGCGGGACGCGCATGAATGCCCGTCTTGTTCTCGATCATAACTGTTTCCTGCGTCATGTGAACATCTCCCATCCGTTAGTTAGTCTGTCTGTATTCCCCCTGCACACGTCCGCTGCATACCGTGGATACGCTCGTCATGCGCGAATGAATGTCACGGTCATTATACTATAAAAAGCGAAATGAAAAAAGAGTAGAAGGAAAAAAGTTTTTTGGGAAAAAGATTAGTTTTTTCCCACAATATTTCTCCTGCGAAGAAGGATTTTGTCCCTCCGTGTCGAAACCAACTTAGAATACCTGTATGCGGCGGTGCATTTGCCGCATCGGGAGACGGCTGCACGAAGGGAAGTGACGGCGATGCAGACGCAGATTCGGCTCTCTTCGCTTGCCTTTGCCGCGCTCATCAGTGCTGTGCTCGTTGCGGGAGCGATCGCCCTGCATCCGCCGCTCACGCGGGCCTACTGCATACGGTTCGCGGGGCTGATCGCAGGAGCGGGGCTCGTCGTGACGCTCTACGACCGTGCGATGACGGCACACGCGCGGCGGCGTGCGGAGGAGGAGCTGCGTACCTTTACGGAGGAGCACGCTGAGGAATCTGCGCGCGCCGCAGCGGAGGACGGGACAGCGCCCGATTCGCCGGGGCAGGATCCTGCCGCGCTGCCGAGCGATGCCGCAGCGGCTGCGGACGACGATCTGCCGGAGAGTCTCGACGGTCTGCTCGATGCTGCGCACGCAGCCACGGAGCATATGCCGCTGCGTGCAGTTGCAGCGTATCGCCGGGCGCTTGCGCGCTATCCGGACGACTCGTACATGCCCTATCTCATCATCGAGCTCTCCACGCTCTACAAGCGCATGGGGGACTATGATGCGGCGCTGGCGCTCTTTGACGAGATGCTCGCACTACCCGTCGTCGCAAAGAACGCCGTCGTGGTGCAGGAGTTTCAGCGCTCCCGCAGATTTTTGGGCGCCGTTTCTGCCATGCTCGCCGCGCAGGGGACGCCCGCGCTTCCCTACGGAGAGATTCCGAAGGAACTGCTTGCGGAGGCGGACCGCCGCGCAGAGCATCCAACCATCTGACATTTTTGGTAAAATGGAGGAATACAAATGAAGAAAAGCGTTGACATCCTGGGACTTCCCGTCATCAGCATCACCGAGGGCCGCGAGCTCGGCATGAGCAAGACCCTGCTCATTGATGCGCCGAACCGCGTTGTGGCGGCGATCACGATTGAGGACGAGGACTGGTATCGCGGAGTCAAGCTCATTCCCTACGATAATGTCATTGCGGTCGGCGATGATGCGGTCACGGTCAACCACAGCGAAAACATCCTGACGCTCGATGCGGCCGGCGATTTCGAGACCCTGCTCGACGACAACATCCGCGTGATCGGCACGAAGGCAATCACGCGCACGGGCGTCATTCAGGGGACGATCACCGAGATCTTCATCGGCAAGGACGGCAGCATCGAAAAGTGCGAGATCACGGCGCCCGAGGGCTCTACGTCCGAGGTGACGGCGGATCAGGTCTCGATCTTCGGCAAGGAAGTTACGGTCATCTCTCCGGAGGGGGACGCCGGAAAAAAATCTGACGCAGCGGATGCGCCGGCGGCATCCGCTGTGACAACGTCCGCAGAAGAGCCTGCGGCTGAGCCGGCAACAGAACCTGCCGCCGAGGAGTCTGCGGCCTCTGCTGAGACTCCGGCAGAGGATACGGCCGCAGCGGCGGAACCATCCGCCGAGCCCACGATTGAGGAGCTCGCGGTAGAGGATGCGCCGGCAGAGACTCCTGCGGCAGAAGCGGCCGCTGAGGAGCCGGCTGAGGATAAGAACGCGGACCGCGTGAATGAGGATCGTCACCGCCGCTTCCTGCTCGGCAAGAAGGCGACGCGCACGATCAAGATGGACAACGGCGTCGTCATCGTCGAGGCGGGCGCGGACATCACCGAGGAAGTCCTGCAGAAGGCGAAGCTCGGCAACAAGTTCATCGAGCTCTCGATGAGCGCACAGTAAACGCCGAATAATCAAATAGGGGAGCTGGCAGCAGCCGGCTGAGAGGGGGCAATGCGCCCCGACCCAGGACCTGATTTGGGTAATGCCAACGTAGGGATAACGAAGCACGCAGCGCGGCTATGTCAGTTGGCATGGCCGCGTTTTTTCATATAATAAAGGAGTCTGTCATGGAAAAGAGGACAAGCATTCCTGCGAATGCGCTCATATGGTTCGGCGCAGGCGTGTCGCTCGCGGAGATCCTGACGGGAACATTCTTTGCCCCGCTGGGCTTTCGCGACGGCGGCATCGCCATTATCGCGGGACATGTGATCGGCTGCTTCCTGCTTTTTCTCGCCGGTCTCATCGGCGCGCGGACGCGGCGCAGCGCGATGGAGACGGTGAAGATGGCGTTCGGGGCGCGCGGGGGACTGCTCTTTGCGGTGCTGAACGTCATGCAGCTCGTCGGCTGGACGTCGATCATGATCTATGACGGCGCGCTTGCGGCCAACAGTGTGATGGACGCGGGGCACTGGCTCTGGTGCCTCGTGATCGGCGCGCTGATCATCGTTTGGATCCGCATCGGCATTCTGCAGATTGAGCGTGTGAATGCCGTTGCGATGACAGGACTCTTCCTCCTCACGGTGCTTCTCTGCAGCGTCATCATGGGCGGGGCGGGCACAGCGGAGGGCAGCGCCGCAGGCGAGGCGATGAGCTTTGCGATGGCGCTTGAGCTCTCGATTGCCATGCCGCTCTCGTGGCTGCCGCTCATCTCGGACTACACGCGGGAGGCGGAGAAACCTGCGGCGGCTGCGGCCGCCAGCGCACTCGTCTACGGCCTCGTCAGCTGCTGGATGTACTTCATCGGCATGGGCGCGGCGATCCTTACGGGCGAATCGGACATCGCCCAGATCATGCTTCACGCGGGACTCGGCGCGGCCGGGCTCGGTGTCGTCATCCTATCCACCGTGACGACCACCTATCTCGACGCATACTCGGCGGGCGTTTCGAGCGAGAGCATTGTGCGCGGCGCATCGGGGCGGACAGTCGGCATCGGCGTGACCGTGTTCGGCGCACTTGCCGCGTGTCTCTATCCGATGGACGACATCACGGGATTCCTCTACATCATCGGCTCAGTCTTTGTGCCGATGATCGCCGTGCAGATCGCGAGCTGTTTCCTCCTGCGCGAGGATGCCTCGGGGTGCAGCGTGCATGCTGTCAACCTCGGCGTCTGGTTCGTTGGATTCCTCTGCTACCGTTGCCTCATGACGCTCGACACGCCCGTCGGCAGCACCCTGCCGACCATGGCCGTCACTCTCGTGCTCGCCCTCCTCACACATCGCATACTGGGAAAAGGTGGAGCGGAATAAGCCTCCCTCGCCGCAGCGCGCGGTCAAGACGCATCAATTGAAAGGATATCATGCATACATCTATCATCGATCAGACCCGCAGGACGACCCCGCTCGTACACTGCATCACCAACTATGTCACGGTCAACGACGTCGCGAACGTCCTGCTCGCGATCGGCGCACGCCCCATCATGGCGGATGATCCCGCCGAGGCCGAGGAGATCACGGCACTCTGCGCGGGGCTCTGCATCAACATCGGCACACTGAACGCGCGCACGATCCCGAGCATGCTCCTTGCCGGAAAGCGCGCACGGGCGCTCGGTCATCCCGTCGTGCTCGACCCTGTCGGTGCGGGCGCGAGCAAACTGCGCACGGAGACGGCCCTGCAGATTCTCGATGAAGTTCGTCCTGCGGTCGTGCGCGGAAACATCTCCGAGATCCGCACGCTTGCCGTCGGCAGCGGCAGCACACAGGGCGTTGATGCCAGCGCGGCGGATGCCGTCACCGAGGAGAATCTTGCGGAGACTGCCGCGTTTGTGCGCGGCTTTGCCGCGCGTACGGGCTGCATCGCCGCCGTCACGGGGGCGATTGACCTCATCTCGGACGGAACGGACTGCTATGCTGTGCGGAACGGACATCCCGAGATGGGGCAGGTCACGGGCACGGGCTGCCAGCTCTCCGCGCTCCTCGCGGCAGCGCTTGCCTCCGCGCCTGATGCGCCTCTTTCAGCGGTCACAGAAACCGCGGCACTCATGGGCACCGCGGGCGAACTGGCTCGGGCGCGCATGGAGGAGCACGACGGCAATGCATCCTACCGCACGCGCATCATTGACGCCATCTGCTGCATGACGGCGCAGGAACTCGCTGACCATGCGAAGATCACGAGTGTATGAGGAGGGGACTATGATGAAAATGCATACGGCACTGACCATTGCGGGCAGCGACTCCAGCGGCGGGGCGGGGATTCAGGCAGACCTCAAAACCATGACGGCGCACGGTGTCTACGGCATGAGCGCCGTCACGGCACTCACCGCGCAGAATACGATGGGCGTTACAGATATCCTTGCCGTGCCGCCCGCCTTCCTCGCGGCGCAGCTTGACGCCGTCTTTGCCGATATTCCGCCCGATGCCGTCAAGATCGGCATGGTCGCGGACGCCGCACTCATCCATGTCATCGCGGAGAAACTTGACGAATATGACGCAAAAAATGTTGTTGTTGACCCCGTCATGGTCGCGACCAGCGGGGCGCGTCTCATCAGCGAGGATGCCGTGGAGGCGCTCGTCAGCGAGCTTTTGCCCCGCGCGGCGCTCATCACGCCGAACATCCCCGAGGCGGAGGTGCTTGCCGACATGGCAATCACAGACCGCACTGCCATGACCGCCGCAGCGGCGCGCATCCATGAACGCACGCATGCGGCCGTTCTGATGAAGGGCGGGCACAGCGTTGATGATGCGAATGATCTTCTCGTCGATGATACGGGCGCGCGCTGGTTCGAGGGACGGCGCATCGCGACGTCGAATACCCACGGCACCGGCTGCACCCTCTCGAGCGCCATTGCGTCCAACCTCGCGCGCGGCATAGACACAGACACCGCCGTCGCGCAGGCAAAGGCATATCTCTCCGGCGCCCTCGCGGCGGGGCTCGACCTCGGGCACGGGAGCGGCCCGCTCGCACATACCTTTGACCTGAAGAGCCGCTTTATCGTGTAAGCTCCGGCCTTCCGCGCTGCGGCGGAGGAGGGGGGCCACTCGCCGGAGTGGCAGAAGGGCCGCTTTTACCGAAGGAGATTATCAATGCTTGACACACGAACCCGTAAACTCACCCTCGCCGGCATCTTCGTCGCTGCCGCCGTCCTCGGCGGCGTGTTCAGCTTTCCCGTGCTCGGCAGCCGCTGCGCGCCCATGCAGCACCTCGTCAACATCCTCGCTGCCGTATTCCTCGGACCGTTCTGGGGCGTCGGCGCTGCGTTCGCTGCGAGCCTCCTGCGCAACATCGCGGGAGTCGGAACACTCATGGCATTTCCCGGCAGCATGATCGGTGCGTTGTTGTGCGGGCTCACTTACCACTATACGCGGCGAATCGGCCTCACTTGCATCGCCGAGGCGTTCGGTACCGGCATCCTCGGTGCACTCGCCGCCTATCCCGTCGCGGCCTTCCTCATGGGACTGAATCCCGCGAGTTACACCGTCTACATCGTTCCTTTCCTCATCTCCACCGGCGCAGGCAGCATCCTCGCCTATCTGGCTCTGAGGTTTTTGCTGCCGAAGATTCGGCGGTATTGACTCTTTGTGGGGCTTTCTTTTTCGTCACAGCCTTGCTATACTGAGAGAGAATATATTATACCGCCGACAGAGAACTTCAGGCACGGTCATGTTTTCACAGTGCCTGTTCTGTGAAGAAGCTTCTTTGCACATGAATATGAGTCGGCGGACAAGGCTTTGCCACGGGAAATGATCACAACGAATATTCTCGCATTGTACAAGCAGCTGCAAAAATCTGCGCATGCGGCGAAAGATAGGAGGTATGATTGGAGCTTTCGATTGCATGGAACTTTGCCATGCGGCACACGGATGGAGGAATCCGCGCCGCGCGAGCAGGGGCAATGGATACAGGGACTTTTTGCACACATGGACTGCGCCAATGCAGAGAAAAATCCATCTGCGCCGCAAAATGCACTTTTGTGCCAGACGGCACAGGGCGCTGCGAAGCGAGGAATTAAAAATAAGCACCCCGTAAGGGGACGGAAACCAGTACGGCATGAGCTCATATGCGATGCGTCCGCGATTTAAAAATAAGCACCCCGTAAGGGGACGGAAACTCTGCATTCAGTGTCTCCATGTCCTCGACATTCTCGGCGATAATTTAAAAATAAACACCCCGTAAGGGGACGGAAACACCGTGTAGACCTCCTCAACGAGGACGGCGTTCCTATTTAAAAACAAACACCCCGTAAGGGGACGGAACCGTCCATTTTTTCATTGCTGAGGAGGAGATGCGATGTTTGCATACATCACGGAAGAAGGGGCATACATTCAGAAGCGCGGGGGTAATTTCGTAATTGGACGCAACAATGAGTGCGTGATGGAGATCCCAGAGGAGGGGCTTGAGTCTCTGACGCTGATCGACAGTGTTCAGGTTTCCTCACAGGCGATGGTAGAGCTCCTGCGGCTCGGTGTTCCGGTCACATGGCTTTCACGCACGAGGTCCTTCTTTGGGCGGCTCGAGTCAACGCGTCATGTGAATGTATTCCGTCAAGAGCGGCAGATTTTAATGAAGGGGTCTGGCTTTTACCTCCGCATGGGCAAGAAAGTGATCGGAGCGAAGGTGCACAATCAGCTCACGATCCTCCGCAGGTATCAGAGGAATGCGGATATCGAGGGGAGTAGAAGTCTCCCTGTGCATTTATCTGTTTTCGAACCATACGCTGGTGTGCTTCTGAGGCATCTAGGCTCGTTATGTCGAGACCAATCAGTCGTGTGTGTGCAAATTATGCACAGCACGATTGGTTGGTTTTTTTAAAGGAATTCTCTATTTTTAGTCGAATTGTTAAACCAGTATGAAATTTGGAAAAAGGAGATGAAGCTATGGATGATCTGTGTGAGCGGATCGAACGGGCGGCACTTCTGCGTGCTGTCCGTATTCTCGCAAAGCGTGCACATCCGAGCGAACAGGATGCGGACACTGTGGCCCTCTCAAAATTCTGTGCTGAGGATACGACACTCCTGCATACGGTCTGCGACAGCTCGGACGATGGCATCGGTTGGATTCTCGACACGGCAGAGCAGCTTGCTGCAGGTGGATCGTCTGCGATGGCACATACAGAGGACAATCCCCCGGCATACATCGAGAGCGTATTCAACTATTTCGGCGATACCGGCCGAGAGAGAGAGGGCTTTCCGATCCGCAGCCTGACGGACACGTCCGAAATGCTGTTCCCGCAGCCGCTCGCAGACCTGCAGGAGGCGGAGCGAGGTTATCAGCAGATATTTGAGGATATTGCAGCACACTTCACGCAGAAATCTCCGGCACAAATGCCGTTCGGCGAACTCCTGCGCGTCATCGAGGAGACGATGAGCTATGTGCCGTCCCCCGCGGGCGCGGACATCGCGCTCTATGACTACGCACGCATGACAGCGGCGTACGCGG
>ERZ772960.223-NODE-223-length-54684-cov-12.167786_pt1 | contig 54684 bp, 39 predicted proteins | sample MGYA00580678_ERZ772960 | MGnify/ENA primary metagenome ERZ772960 (study PRJEB29015, sample SAMEA2737930) | human oral metagenome | biome: human oral; feature: human-associated habitat; material: dental | place: China | collected 2059 ...
GCTTTCACGCAGCCCGCCCGCCTCAGTAACAGCACTCAGTGCTTGGCGACACTCACGGCGAGCTTATCCCCGGTCTTGACCGTCACAGACAGAGCGAGGGTCTCGGCGGCGATCATGTCGCGCCAGGCCTCCACGTCCGCCACGCGGTCGGCGGGCACCGTCAGCGACAGGTCGATGCGGTCCGCGATGTGCAGGCCGGCGTTCTTACGCTCGTCCTGAACGGCGCGCACGACGTCGCGGGCGTAGCCCTCGGCCTCGAGCTCGGGGGTCAGCTCCGTATCGAGCACGACGAAGGTGCCCGACGCCAGAACGTCCGCGACCTGCCCTTCGGCGGCGTCCACGGACGTGGACACGGAGAACATGTCGCCCGTGAGCACCAGCGGCGCCCCATCCAGCTCGACGGAGGCGAAACGGCACTCGCCGTCCACGACCTCCCACTCGCCCGCCTTCTGCGCCTTGAACAGCTGGCTCGTCAGCTTACGAACCGCCGGTTCGAAGGCGCGCGGGTTCAGCGCCAGCTCGGTGCGGACGCTCAGGCCCGAGTCCTGCGGCGCAGAGAAGACCACGGACTTCACGTTCACCTCGGAGGCGATCAGGTCCGCGAAGGGCTCCAGGGCAGCAAAGTGCTCGGAAACGACCTGCAGGGAGGCCAGCGGCTGGCGCACGCGCAGCTGGTGCGTCTTGCGCAGCGCGTGGGCGGCCGACACGATGGAGCGAACCTCATCCATGGCGGCAACCAGCTCGGGGGCGTCCACGGCCTCGTCGATGACCGGAAAGTCCGTCAGATGCACGGACTCGCCACCCGTCAGGCCACGCCAGATCTCCTCGCTCAGCAGCGGCAGCAGGGGCGCCGCCAGCTCCATGAGCGTCACGAGAGCGGTGTACAGCGTGTCGAACGCGGCGCCGTCCTCGTCCCAGAAGCGCTGACGCTGGGTACGCACGTACCAGTTCGTCAAAACATCCAGGTACTCGCGGATCGCCTCGCACGCGCCGGCCACGTCGTAGCCGTCGAGCGCGCCGCGCACGTCCTCAACGAGGGTGCGGGTGTGGGCCAGCAGGTAGCGGTCCATCTGCGCCAGCGCGGCCACGGCCTCGGGCGAGGACAGGTCGACACGGGAGGCCTCGTAGCCCTCGCCCTTGTTGCAGGCGCCCGCGTACAGCGTGAAGAAGTAGTACGTGTTCCAGATCGGCAGCAGCACCTGACGGACGGTGTCGCGGATCGACTCCTCCTTGACGATCAGGTTGCCGCCGCGCACGACCGGGCTCGACATGAGGAACCAACGCATCGCGTCGGAGCCGTACTTGTTGAACACCTCGGCCACGTCCGGGTAGTTACGCAGCGACTTACTCATCTTCAGGCCGTCATCACCCAGAACGATGCCGTGGGAGACGCAGGAGCGGAACGCCGGGCGATCGAAGAGCGCGGTCGCCAGGACGTGCAGCGTGTAGAACCAGCCGCGCGTCTGACCGATGTACTCGACGATGAAGTCGCCCGGGTAGTGGTTCTCGAACCACTCCTGGTTCTCAAACGGGTAGTGCACCTGCGCGAAAGGCATCGAGCCGGACTCGAACCAGCAGTCGAACACGTCGGAGATCCGACGCATCGTCGACTTGCCCGTCGGGTCGTCCGGGTTCGGGCGCGTCAGGGAGTCGATGAAGGGACGGTGGAAGTCCGTGACCTTCACGCCGAAGTCGGCCTCGAGTTCCGCGATGGAGCCGTAGACGTCGGTGCGCGGGTAGGCGGGATCGTCCGAGACCCACACGGGGATCGGCGCGCCCCAGAAGCGGTTACGCGAGATCGACCAGTCGCGGGCGCCCTCCAGCCACTTGCCGAAGATGCCGTCCTTGGTGTGCGAGGGGGTCCAGGTGATTTCCTGGTTGAGTTCCACCATGCGGTCGCGGATCTCGGTGACGCGCACGAACCACGAGGACACGGCCTTGTACATGAGGGGCTTGCGGCAGCGCCAGCAGTGCGGGTAGGAGTGCACGTAGGACTTCTCGCGCACCAGCACGGCGCGGATCTCGGGGGCGCGGCGCGCGATGGGGCCACCCTGCTCGCGCAGGTCGGCGACCACGTAGCGGTTCGCGTCGAAGATCTGCATGCCCTCGTAGTCGCTTACCTCGGAGGTGAAGACGCCGCCCTCGTCGACGGGCAGAACGACGCCGATGCCGTACTCCATGCACGTCCACATATCGTCTTCACCGAAGGCCGGGGCCTGGTGGACGAGGCCGGTGCCGTCCGTGGTCGTCACGTAGTCGGCAGCGATGATGGACCAGCCGTTGGGGCCGGGATCGCCACCCTCAGCGCGGCGCTCGGGGGTGTCGAAGTAGTCGTAGATCGGGTGGTAGTGGGTACCCACCAGCTCCGAACCCTTGTAGGTGGCGACGACGGTCGGTTCCTCGCCCAGCTCCTTGGCGTAGTCGGGGATCAGGTCAGTGGCAATGAGGACGCGCTCGCCCGCGAGGACACCCTCGTGGTCGGCCGCAACCTCGACGAGGGAGTATTCGATCTGCGGGCCCACGGCGACGGCCGAGTTCGAGGGCAGGGTCCAGGGCGTGGTCGTCCAGATGAGCGCCAGCTCGGGACGCGCCGAGTCCTCACGCAGCTTCGTCTCGAGACGCAGGCCAACCGTCACCGTGTTGTCGGTGCGGTCCTGGTACACGTCGTCGTCCATCTTGAGCTCGTGATTGCTCAGAGGCGTGCGGTCGTTCCAGCAGTAGGGCAGGACGCGGTAACCCTGGTAGGCCAGGCCCTTGTCGTAGAGCTGTTTGAAAGCCCAAAGCACGGACTCGGTGTAGGACATGTCGAGCGTCTTGTAGTCGTTCTCGAAGTCCACCCAGCGGGCCTGGCGGGTGACGTACTCTTCCCATTCCTTCGTGTAGCGCAGGACGGAGGAACGGCAGGCTGCGTTGAACGCCTCGATGCCAACGCCACCCTCGCGGGTGATCTCGGTGACGTCCTCGATGCCGAGCTGGCGCTGGGCCTCGAGCTCGGCGGGCAGGCCGTGCGTGTCCCAGCCGAAGCGGCGCTCGACGCGGTGGCCCTTCATGGTCTGGTAGCGGCCCACGACGTCCTTGACGTAGCCGGTCAGCAGGTGACCGTAGTGGGGCAGGCCGTTGGCGAAAGGCGGGCCATCGTAGAACACGAACTCGTTGGAGCCATTCTCGCCGGCGTCGCGCATCTCAATGGACTTGCGGAAGGTGTCGTTGCTGGCCCAAAAAGCCAGGGTGCCCTCTTCCATCGTGGGGAAGGAAGGGCTGGGGTCCACCTCGTCTTGCCGGTGGCGGGGGTAGAAGCCGTGCTTCGTCATGAGTGTCCTCGTCTCGCGCCTATACAGGGACGAGGACCGGCGTCGCCGGCACCCGCGGTACCACCCCGCTTGCCGCTCCCACACTGGGCACGGCCGCTTCGTTGGGGCTGTGTCGGGCCCTCCCGTCCGGTTCTACTTGAGGGGACGAGGCCGTGGTCGGCTGTCGCGCCCCTCTTTCTTCCGGATGCTCCCCGGTGATACCCCGCTGAGGCGGGCCGGATCATAGCGAAAAACAAGTGTAGCGAAGAAAATGTCCGGCGCCCACCGGGCGGAACGTCTGCCTGCCCACAGCGCACCCGCGAGCGCTCGGCGTCGTATGCGCAGACGATGGTCTGGTGGGCCGTGGTCGGCGCGTGACTGTGGAGACTTGGGCCTCCTGTCCTAGAGTTGTGGGGTGAGTTCGACGGATACGAGAGGCCCGGCGCGCCCCTGGGGTGCGCTGATCGGCGTACTAGTCCTGGCCGCACTGGTTGTTGTGTGGGCGGCGCAGGGTGTGCTCGCTGGATCGGGGCTGCCTGTTGGTCGCGCGGCAACGATCGCCGTCGGCATGACGCTGCAGGCGATTCCTTTCTTACTCCTGGGCGTGTTCGTTGCTGAGCTCATCGAGGCTTTCGTCTCCCCCGCTCTGATCTCTCGCGTCTTTCCGACGAACCCGCTCGCTTCCGTAGTGACAGCACTCATCGTCGCTTTTTTGCTTCCGGTGTGCGATTGCTCGGCGGTTCCGATCTTCCGCTCCCTGTTGCGCAAGGGTGTTCCACTCTCGGCAGCCACGACCCTCATGCTGGCTTCTCCCGCTATCAACCCGCTGGTGATTGCGTCGACCTACTACGCGTTTGGCTCGTGGTCGTTGGTCGCCACGCGTATCGGACTGAGCGTTATTGTTGCCCTCTCGGTTGGCCTATCGATGCTGGCTGCATCTGCGCGAGCGCTGCGGGTGGATGATGCCTTCCATGACGGCGACGCGTGCGGCTGCGAGGGTGGCTGCGCGGTGCCGGATCGATCATTCTCGGGCGTGCTGGGGGCGACGGGGCAGTCTTTTGGCAGGATTCTGCCGTATCTGCTGGGTGGCGTTGCAGCGTCGACGCTGGCTCAAGTGCTGTGGCCCATGTCTTCTCTGCTCGCGGGGCTTCCCGCACCCGCAGCACTGGTCCTGATGATGGGTGCCGGTTTTGCGTTGTCTCTGTGTTCATCCTCTGACGCAGTGATTGCCCGTTCTCTCGCTTCATTGGCGCCCACTGGCGCGCTGATGGGTTTCATGGTGTACGGGCCGATGATGGATGTGAAGAACGTTGCGCTCCTGGCCTCCCAGTTCCGGGGTGCGTTTGTGGTCCGTTTGTTCGTGACGGTGAGCGTGGCTGCTGCCACCGTGATTGGCTGCGCCTGGTGGGCGGGGGTACTGTCGTGAAGGTTATGGATCGCCTGGCCCCGGTCGCCGAGTCCTTGTCGTTGGCTTGCCTCGGCGCTGGCTTGCTGTGGCTGTCGCTGTCGGGTCGTTATGCCTCGTTCGTCCCGTCTTCCGCGCGTCTCGGGATTATCGCCTCGGGAGTGTGTCTGCTCGCGTGCTCGCTCGCTTTGTCCGCTCGGCTTGGGGCGGGCGACCACGAGCACACCGACAGTGCTCACACTCGTCACGCCCTCTCGCGCGCCCTTGTGGCGCTTCTTGCGAGTGCTCTGATCGTTCTTCCTTTCCGAGTCTCTCCCTCGGAGTTGGCATCGACCGCGTGGAACGCTCGCGCGGCCGACGCAGGCGCGAGCCCCGGCCTCGACGCTGGAGACGATGGGGAGGACTCTGCGTCGACTACCGCCCCCCAGGGGGAGGCCTCCCCCACCGCTACCCCACAGAGTGGGCACGGCGCATCGGCCTCGTCGTCGGGGAAGCTGGAGCTGACGACAGATAACTTCTACGATCAGGTTGAGGAGTTGATCGCTCACGGGCGCGCGCACGACGGCGATCACATTGATCTCATCGGTTTTGTGATGAGCCCTGAGGCGGCTCGCGCACAGGCGTCGATTCCTCGTGTGACGGAGGATGACAGTTTCGCGGTGGCCCGCATGGCCATCTGGTGCTGTGCTGCTGACGCATACCCGATTGGTTTCGCTGTTCGATGGTCCGGCCCCGCGCCCGAGGCCGATAGCTGGGTGCACGTGAGCGGCACACTGCGCCTACGCGGCACGAAGGCTCTCGTCATCGACGCCGAATCGGTTGAGGTCACCGATGCGCCGAATCCGGAGTTCGTGATTCAGTCGCGCTAAATACACAATCGTTAGTGATTCAGATCACTTAGATTGTTTATGTCCGTTACCTTGGACACAATATTGCGCGCGTACGGTGAATGAAGCGCACACGGCAGGCGCGGGCGCACCACCTCACCGTCAAGGATGAAGACATGTCATCGACAACAACACTTACTCCCCGCGAAAAGCAAGCGAGGCGCTACGCGACGTCCCTCGCTCTGATCGCCACCCTCGGTCCCTTCTTCTACGGATTCGAGGGCATGGTCCTCAACGCCGCTATCAAGGCAGTGGGATCCACCTTCGAACTCGGACCGATCCTGCAGGGTGTCGCCGGTGCCGCCGGCGTCATCGGCGGCCTGATTGGCGCCCTGGCCGCAGGACGCATCTCCGACAAGATCGGCCGCAAGACCACGCTCATGTGGGTCGGCCCCTTCCTGCTTGTCGAGGCCCTCCTCGGTCCCATCTCTCCCCTCCTGGGCAGCTTCGGCTACCCCTTCCTGCTCCTGACCCGCATTGTCGGCGGCATCGGCTTCGGTGCGGCGACCACGGTCGCCCCCGGCTACGTCGCTGAGATCGCTCCCGCTGAGATCCGCGGACGTCTCATCGGCTTCCGTCAGCTCGCGATCATCCTCGGCCTATTCTTCGCCGGCCTCATCAACACGGCGGTCGTCGCACTCACGGGCGGCGCAGCCAAGCCCGCGTTCGACGGGCTCATGACCTGGCAGGTCCTCTTCGCGTGCCTGATCATCCCGGCTCTGCTCTTCGTCATCTTTACGGCGAAGATTCCCGAGTCTCCCCGTTACCTCGTCTCCGTGGGTCGCACCAAGGAGGCCGAGCAGATCCTGGCCAAGCTGTGCGGCGAGGAAGATCCCGCGGACCGCGTCACCGCCATCACCCAGTCCCTGACGGTCACGGGTGGCGCGAAGCTATCGATCGGACAGATCCTGTCCTCCCAGTGGCGCGGCCTCGTGTTCGTCGGCATGGCGATCGCTGCGTTCCAGCAACTCACCGGCATCAACGGCGTCTTCTTCTATTCGAACTCCCTGTTCGCCGCCGTCGGCTTCACCGAGTCGATGGCCCTGGCCCAGACGCTGCTCATCACCGCTTTCAAGATCGTCGGCGTCCTGTCGGGCATCATGCTGGTGGACCGCGTGGGCCGTAAGCGCATGCTGATCTACGGCGGCACGCTCATCTTCGTCTCCCTCGGTATCGTGGCCATGGTCTTCACGGTCGCCCCCACCGTCGACGGCAAGCCCGACGTTGCCCATTCCCCCGTGCTGGCGTTCCTGGCGGTCGCGGCACTGTGTACCTTCCTCCTGGGATTCACCTCCTCGTGGGGCCCCATCTTCTCCATTGTCATGGGCGAGATGTTCCCCAACTCGATCCGCGGCGGCGCCATGTCGCTTGCCTCGGGCGCTGACTTCCTCGTGAACTTCCTGGTCGTCCTCCTTTTCCCCTTCCTCATCGGCTGGTCCCCCGCCGGCACCTACTGGATCTACTGCGCCTTCGGCGTCCTCGCGGTCATCTTCACGGCGAAGTTCCTCACCGAGACCAGCGGCGCCGAACTTGAGGACATGGACAAGGTCGTCGCCCAGTAGCAGCGGCCCATCCTCTGATTTCAACGACGAAAAGGCATTGCAATGACTGACAACACACGGGATATTCCCGACAACGTGCGCAACGTCCTGGTCATCATGACCGACCAGCATCGCACCGACACGATCGGCTGCCTGGGCAACCCACACGCGCGCACCCCCGTCATCGACGCGATGGGCGAATCGGGCTTCGCCTTCACCCACTGCTTCACCCCCACCGCGATCTGCACGCCGGCACGCGCCTCGCTGCTCACCGGCAAGCGCCCCGGCAAGCACCAGGTGCTGGCCAACCCCGAGTGGAACATCGCCTACCAGGTGTCGATCCCCGAGGGCACGTGGACGTACACGCAGGAGCTGCGCGACGCCGGCTACAACGTCGGTATCGTCGGCAAGTACCACTGCGGCTACAATCTGCCCGACAAGTTCGGTGCGGACGACGACACCTACTGGGGCGCTGAAAACCCGGTGGCCAACGAGAAGTACGTCGCCTGGCTCGAGGCCAACAATCTCCCACCCGTGCGTGCCCACGACCTGTGGCGCGGCAAGCTCCCGGGTGGGCGCGACGGGCACATCATCGCCGCGCGCCTCGATCAGCCCGAGGAGGCGACCTTCGAGCGCTTCCTGGCCGACCGTGCGATTGAGAAGTTGCGCGAATACGCGGCCGACTGGAAGGACTCTTCTCAGCCCTTCTGCCTCGACGTGCACTTCTTCGGCCCCCACCTGCCCTACTTCCTGCCCGACGAGTGGTTCGACCTCATCGATCCAGGCGACGTCGAGCTGCCGGAAAACTTCGGCGATTCCCTCATCGGCAAGCCCCCGATCCAGGAGAACTACGCAACCTACTGGTCCACCTCCTCGTTCACGAACGAACAGTGGAAGAAGCTCATCGCGGTCTACTGGGGTTACACGGCCATGATCGACTTCGAGATCGGGCGCATGATGGACGTGGCGCGCGAGCTGGGCATCCTGGACGACACGGCGGTGTTCTTCTGCGCGGACCACGGCGAGTTCACAGGCTCGCATCGTCTCAACGACAAGGGCCCGATGATGTACGACGACATCTACAACGTCCCGTTCATCGCCCATATCCCCGGCGTCTCGACCGTGGGCCGATCAGACGCGTTCGTCTCACTCATCGACCTGCCGGCCACGGTGCTGGACATCGCAGGCTTGGACACCTCGCTCGTGGAGGATGGCCGCTCGATCGTGGACCTGACGCGCGGCGAGGACGTCGAGGGCTGGCGCAAGGACATCGTGTGCGAGTTCCACGGCCATCACTTCCCCCTCCAGCAGCGCATGCTGCGCACGCGGGACTTCAAGCTCGTCATCAACCCCGAGTCGATCAACGAGCTCTACGACCTGCGCCTGGATCCGGCCGAGATGAACAACGTGTACACCGTGCCCGTCTACGACGAGATCCGCAGGGAGCTGGCCACGAACCTCTACCTGCAGCTGCGTGAGCGCGGGGACCACTCCTTCGCCAAGTGGATGGCGGCGATGACGGACTTCGACATCCCGCTGGTGAACACGGCTCGCTCCGACCTCGACGAGGTCACGAGCGACTGACGCAACGCCTCGGCGGCCGGAACATGCAACTTTCCGCCGCCGAGGCAACGCGCCCTCTGCACACCCCAAGCAGTGACGCGTATCATAGAAAGTATTAACGAGGCCAGAACGCACCGACCGGACATCAACGACGAAGCGCCGGGAAGGAGAGACATGCACTACCCCACCCGCAGCCCCCTGCCGACCCTGGAAGACCGCATCGTCGCTCACCTGGCCAAAGCCCCGGCCACACGCTCCCAGCTGTGCGAAGCACTCGACACCTCGCGCACAAACCTGGGGCGCGCGCTCACGACCCTCCTCGATGAGGGATCGGTGACGCCGGTGCGCACGAACGCCCCCGGACGAGGCCGCCCCACCCAGCTTCTCACCCTTAACTCCTCGGCCGCCCACTGCGTCGGCCTCAACGTCACGCGCACGTCGTGTGCGGGCGTCATGCTCTCGCGCAGCGGCACCGTCTTGGCCGCCGTCCATATCGTTTCCCCCGCTTCCCCCTCCCTCCAGCTCTCTCTTGAGCAGACCTGCGAAGCCCTGGCCGCGAGCGCGGCCCGTCAGGGTATTGACACGTCGACCGTGCGCGCGGTGGGTGTGGGCGTTCCTATTCCGATGGGGCGTAACGCGAGGTTGTCCTCGGATGTGTACCCGAGCGTGGAAGAACTCGCAGCACTGACGCGTCGCTGGTGGTCTCCCGCCCCGGTGGTTGACAACACCGTGCGCATGGCTGCGCTCGCGGAGGCCATGTGGGGCGCAGGAGCGGACATGTCCTCGTTCATTTACCTGCGCCTGTCGGGCGGTGTCGGCGGCTGCGTCGTCTCCGATTTCCGCCTGGTTGGCGGAGCGGGCGGCCTGGCCGGAGAACTAGGACACATGACGGTGGGCGCCAATGACTCACCCTGCGCCTGCGGCAAGCGCGGTTGCCTGGAGACGTTGGCCTCCGTTCCGGCGTTGTGTGACAGCGCCGGGGTTCGTGACATTGCGGAGCTACGTGCCGCCGTCCTGTCCGGCAATGCACGTGCGCGCGAGGCATTGGATCGGGCGGCGGAGGCTGTCGGCTACGTCCTCGGCTCGGCCGCGCTCCTCATTAATCCGCGAGCCATCATCGTGGCGGGTGAGGTCGTCGACGCTTTTCCCTCTCTGCGGGCCGATATTACGGCTTCCATGTACAAGGAGCTCCTTCCCGTGATGGAGTGGGACATCGATGTCGTGGGTGCTTCCTTGGGGCCCTTGGGCGCCGCTCAAGCCAGCGCATACATCGCTGCTCACCCCTCCGAAGATGAGGTTTCCCTCCCACATGACGCTGAGGATGCTCCGACCCGTGAGGTGGGGTCAGCCTCGTCAATGCAGCCGCGCACCAATCGCGGGGGCAGGCCGTGACCCGCTCGATCCCTTTCTCCGTTGTCACGAAGCCGACAGGTGCCGCCTGCAACCTGGATTGCCAGTACTGCTTCTTCCTATCGAAGGAGCTGCTCTACAACGCGGCCGCGCAGACCATGTCGGAGCAGACCCTGGAGCGCTACGTGGAGGCCTTTCTCGAGTCGAGTCCCGACGGCGAGGTCACGATGCTGTGGCAGGGTGGGGAGCCTACCCTGCGAGGCCTGAGTTTTTTCGAGCGCCTCATTCAGCTGTGTGAGCGCTTCCGTCGCCCCGCCCAGCGCGCGCGTCACGCCCTGCAGACGAACGGCACGCTGATAACCGACGAGTGGGCGCGATTTTTCGCGGACCACAACTTCCTCGTGGGTGTGTCCATCGACGGGCCCGCTCCCCTGCACGACGCCTACCGCCTCAACCGCGGCGGGCGCGGCACACACGCGATGGTTGTGCGCGGCTGGGAGGCCCTCGCGCGCGCGGGCGTGGAGACGAACGTCCTGTGCACGATCAACGCCGCGAACGAGGACCACGGGTCGCAGGTGTACCGCTACTTCCGCGACGAGCTTGGGGCCCGCTACCTGCAGTTCATCCCCATTGTGGAGCGCGTGCGCGCGGCTGACCTGGCCCAGGCCGAGCGCGGATGGAGGTCTGGCACCTCCGCACTCCTGTATCGACAGGACGGGGACTGCGTGACCAGCCGCTCCACGTCCCCCGCCTCCTACGGGCGTTTCCTGTGCGAGGTGTTCGACCAGTGGATCGCATCAGACGTCGGCGAGGTGTTCATCCAGGACGTGGATTCGACGCTCTCAGCTCTCTTTGGATCGGCCACGGTGTGCGTACACGCGCCCCAATGCGGGGCGAACATGGCAATGGAGTTCAACGGTGACGTGTATGCCTGCGATCACTGGGTGGAGCCGGACTGGCTGGTTGGCTCAATTCATTCTTCGTCATTCGCGCAGCTGGCAATATCGGACAAGATGCGCGACTTTGCACGCCTGAAGCCCGACCTCGACGAGGAGTGCCGGTCCTGCCCGCACCTGCGACTGTGCTGGGGCGGATGCCCGAAAGACAGATTCGTCCGCCGAGGCGAAACCGCGCACAACTACCTGTGCGAGGGATACCGGGCGTTTTACGAGCACGCAACTCCCGCCCTACGCGCGATGGGCATGCTGATCGCGGCGGGCAGGCCAGCCTCGGACATCATGGATCCCGCAGTCGCTTCCTCTCTCGGACTATCTCTCACCACATCCATCCGGAATCACCAATGATCATTAAAGCGCTCCTCATCGGCGCATTCGTCGGCATCGTCGTCGGCTCACTCGGCGCCGGTGGCGGCATCCTGTCGGTGCCGATCCTCGTCTACATCCTCGGCCAAGACCCCCACCAGGCAACGGGCCTGTCCCTCATCATCGTGGGACTGACAGCCGCCGTTTCGCTGGCAACGCGTGCTCGCAGCGGCAACGTCGCATGGCGTGAGGGAACGATCTTTGCGCTCGCGGGACTCGTCGGCACATGGGCGGGGTCAACACTCGGTCCGCTTGTCTCGGCGCGCACCCTCATGTTGTCGTTTTGCGCTCTCCTGGGAGCGGTCGCAGTGTTCATGGTGCGCTCCAAGCTGCGCACATCCGTCCCTTCCTCTTCAGACGAGGCCGGGGCTACCTGCGACGACAAGGGTTCCTGGACGCTCGCGACCGTGTGCCGCGTCGTCGCCCTGGCGACGCTGACGGGTTTCCTCACGGGATTCTTCGGCGTCGGCGGCGGGTTCGCCATCGTCCCAGCGCTGCACTTGGGGCTGCGCTACCCGATGAAACGCGCATCCGCCACGTCACTGCTGGTCATGGTCATCACCGCCGCCTTCGGCCTGGCCTCGCGCACACTCGCGGGCACTCTAACGATCACCGCCGAGGCCGGGGTTATGGTCGCGCTCTTCGCCGCAGCATCGATGGGAGGAGGCATCGTGGGAGCCACGCTCACCAAGCGAGTGTCGAACCGGGTGCTCTGCCTCGTCTTTGCGGCTCTCCTCGTGGGCGTAGCCACCTCGACCCTCGTAGCCACCCTCGCGTGAAAGGGCGCGCGAGACAGTGATCGTCTCGCGCGCCCTCATCGCTTAGCTGGCGGCCGCATCCTCGTTCTGGGTTGAGGTGTCAGCACTACCCTGGCTTCCAGGCTTGCTGCCGGGGCCTCGTCTGCCCTCCGGGGGAAGTCCCGGGCGAGTGCTGCCGGTATCGCCTTGCTGGGAGCCCGGTCCCTGATGACCGTTGCCCGGCCCCTGCTGCTGTTCACTGCCAGGTCCCTGTTGATCGCTTCCGGGGCCCTGTTCCTGACCGCGCCCCGGACCGAAGTCCTCGCCTTCAGTTCCTCCACCCTGATCATTGGCACCGTCCTCGTATCCCTGCTCGTAGTAGTCCTGTCCATCCCCCATCACGGCGGCATGGGTGATGATGCCCGCGCCGAAGCCGACGGAGAGGATGGCAGCTGCCGCTCCGGCGATGGCCGCGCGCTTACCCCACGAGGTTTTCTTCGGTGCAGGCTCGGCGGTCGCGGCGCTAGCTGCCACGGCCTCGTCACCCGCCGGGTCGTCGACAGAAGATTCCGCGACGGACTCCAGGGGCGTGCCAGCAAACGCGTTGACTGTGTCTTCCTGGGTGATGGGAGGCATCTGTGCCGTTTCCGCCTGGGACACGTGAGTGGGCAGGACTTCGGTCTGATCTGCGCTCTGCGCCTCCGACTGAGGCAGGATCGAGGTGCGCTCGGTGTTACCTTCCAGGTTCTTGTTGTCGTCCGCCATGGGGGACGCTCCTTTCTGCTGAAATGTTCATCATTGCTTCGCAGATTAGGAGCGACACATAAGCGGACGTTATGGCGAAACTGTGAAAACGCTATGAAATAACAGGTGTCGCGCATCACCTTTTGAGGCTTGATTTATTTGTCAGCTCACAACTATCCTGCAACGTTCGACACCCGCCGATCACGCTTAAGAAGTGCCACATGTCCATCAAATCCCTCCCCACGATCCTATTTTCCACGGCAACCGCACTCGCACTGAGTGCCTGCGGATCAGCCTCGGCCCCTTCCACTCCCACCGCGAGCGCTGGGGCCTCCTCCGCAGCTGCGGCAGACCCGTCAACCTCCCCATGTCCGGCATCATCTTCGCTGCCTCCGACGCTGGCATCGACACGACGGTCACCACCGTGCGGGCCATCGACCCGCAATCGGGCACGATCACGGCCACGCGCACCTTCACCTTCCCGAGCGAGTACCTCTCCGCACCGGGCTACATGTACGAGTATATGCAGTGCTACTCCCCCGACTTCTCACGCATGATCGTCGCGAACAACGACGGCGAGAACGAAAAGGTCTCCGTGGTCTCCACGAACGGCACGCAGATGGCACTGTACGCGTCGCCCAAGGACGCCTACTCCGACCTCTCACTGCCCCTCTTCGTCGCCCCGTCACAGACGGCGACGCAACCCAGGTCACGACGACCACCGAGGACGTCCCGGGCGTCGTGCGCATCCTGGGCTGGACTCAGTAGAAGACGCGAGGCCGGGGACGAGCCGCACACTCCATCGCGCGAGTGTCCCCGGCCTCGTCCCATGTATGCGGCAGACTCAGCGGACCTATTTTCCGATGGTATTCCTGGCCACGAGGGTGTTCGTCGCCTGAGCCACCGGGCGCACGATCATTGAATCGATGTTGACGTGGGAGGGGCGCTCCAGGGTCCACACGATCGCCTCCGCGATGTCCTCGGCGACGAGCGGGGCGGCAACGCCCTCGTAGACGCGGTTGGCGGCCTCCTGCGAGCCGAGCCGGTTGAGCGAAAACTCCTCGGTGCGCACCATGCCGGGTGCGATCTCGATGATGCGCACGGGCTCGCCCACCAGCTCCTGACGCAGCGTGTTGGCGATGATACGCTCGGCGTGCTTGGCGGCGACATACCCGCCGCCTCCCGGGTAGGTATCGTGGGCGGCGGTCGAGGTAAGGAAAACGAGGTCTCCCCCGCGCTCACACATTCCCGGCAAGAAGGCGCGCGAGCAGTGCAGGGCGGTGAGCACGTTACGCTCGAACATCGCGCTCCACCTGGCAGGATCACTGTCGGCGACCCGGTCCACGCCGATGGCCCCACCGGCATTATTGACCAGCGCGTCCACGGGGCCACCCGCCAGGACGCGTGCGGCCATTTCCGCCACCTGCGCCTCATCGGTCAGGTCGGCCGCCCAGTACTCGCAGCCAATCTGCTCGGCGAGGGCCTCGAGGCGCTCGCGGCGCCGGGCCACGGCGACGACCCTCCACCCCCGCTTCGCCAACAGGCGGGCGGTTGCCTGCCCGATTCCGGTGGAGGCTCCAGTGACGACGACGCGACGAGAATTGCTCATGGCCCAACAGTAATATCCCCGGGAACGCACCGTCGTGCGCGCCCGGGGATACCCTGCTGATATCTCAGCCGTTGGGCAGACCGTATGCCTTGTGGATCAGCCAGATCGGGTGGACGACGTTCGCGCCCGTGGCCGTGCGCAGCTGCCAGCGGCACGTCTCCGTGTCGCAGGCGGCCAGCTCAGCGTTGACCTGCTTGATGAAGTCGAAGACGGGGGCGCCCACGGCCTGGGCGATCGCGTACTTCTCCTTCTTCATGCCGTAGGTGCCCGCGATGCCGCAGCAGGGCTGCTCGGAGTCCTTGACGGTCACCCCAGGAATCAAGCTCATGAGCTCGATCGCCGGCTTGCCCAGGCCCTGGGACTTGACCTGGCAGGGGGCGTGGTACGGGATGGTGACGTCGATGCGCTGGAAGTTCGTGTCCAGTTCGCCTTTGTCGTACAGGTGCAGCAGGAACTCGCTGATGTCCCACGTGCGGGAGCCCACATCTTTCAGCTCCGGGGTGTCCATCTCGAGGATCTCGTGGGCCTCGTGGCGCAGCATGCCGCCGCACGAGCCGGACGCGGAGATGATCGGAGCATCGCGGTTGACGCTACGCAGGTCGTTGGTCAGCTTGGAGACGTACTTGCGCGCGTCGTCGTACAAGCCGTTGGACTGCAGGGCCAGGCCGCAGCAGCCATGCTTGGGGACCAGGACCTCGTATCCCAGGTGCTCAAGCACCATGACCGAGTGGATCGAAGTCTCGACCTCGAAGTACTGACCGGCGCAGCCATGGAAGAAGATCACCTGACCGCGCGTGCCGGAGTTCGGCAACGGCTTGTGCTTCTTGAACCATGACTCGAAGGTGCGTCCGTAGGCGCGCGGCATGGGGGCCGAGCGGTGCACACCGATGACGGCCTCCATCGCCATGCGGATCGGCTTGACGTCGAGTGCCCAGTTCGCGATCGGGGCGACCGGGGTCATCATGGTGCCGATCAGCGAGGTGCGACCAATGAGACGGTCGCGCAGCGGAATACCGTGCGCTTCCTTCATGGCGGTGCGGCGGTGGTGGATGATCTCGGTGACCTTCACCCCCTGGGGGCACACGAGCGAGCATGTGCCGCACGAGGAGCAGTAGTCGATGGACTTGTCCACCATCTGCCCGCCCTTGCGGAAGCGCTCGGCCTGCGGGCCGGAGTACTTGGGGCCGGCGAACAGGTCGGTGACACGCATAACGGGGCACTGGGTCTCGCAGATCGTGCACTTGACGCAGGAGTCGAGGCTTGCGCGCAGCGCGGCGTCACCGCTCAGAGCGAAAACGTCCTCTTCTTCCACGCCCGGTCCCATCAACGTTGACATTTCCAGGGTCATTTCAGTTCCTCCACGATCGAGTCGACGGCCGCGAGCGCGCTGGCCAGCGCGATTCCTTCGCCGCTCTTTTCGCGCCAGCGGGTGGCGCCGGCCAGGTTTCCTCCGGCCGCGTACAGGTTCGCGCACACGGGAGTGCCTTCCTCGTTCAGGACGCGCATGTTGTCGTCCACGGCCAGGCCGGCCAGGAAGAGGGGCTGGTCCTCACCCCAGAAGTCGGCGTGTAGGAGCTGTCCGGAGGCACCCATGACGGGCAGGCCACAGATGGTTTCGCGTACGGTGCCGTAGGAGTCCATGTCGAGGGCACCGGATTCAAAACCACCGGCGGCCAGGATGAGGGAGCGGGTCTCCACGATTGTCGGACGGCCCGCACTGGCGTATTCGACGGCGCTCACGCGTCCGCCGCCCGTGTGCACGGCCTTAATCGGGGATCCGAGGATGACACGACACTTGGACGAGGCGATGCGGGTCAGCAGGGCGTTGAGGCGCATGCCGGGCACGGACGGGGGCTGAATCGGGATCTCGAAGACTCGGTGGCCGAGCTTATCCGCCAGGTCGCGCCACGCGTTCGGGTCCTCGAGTCCGAGGACGGCGGGCAGGCCGACGATCTCGCCTTCTTCGAGGAGGGGGCGAATCTGGCCTGCCAGACGCGCGCGGTTCTCCTCGCGGTCGAGGCTGCGCGCGTGGTTCGTACCGGTCGAGTCGACCTCTCCTTCGCGCACGACGTAGTCGACGGACAGGGCACGCGCCGTGATCGGGGCGCCGTCTGGCCCGCTCTGGCGCGTCAGGTTCTCGGCGACGAGGCTGGGGTAGAAATCCTTGAAACGCGTCAGGCCCACGATGGCGTAGCGGGCGCCTGCCTGGGGGATTCCGGCCTCCATGGAGGGTGGAATCAGGCAGGTGGGGCGCAGCGCACCAACACCCGTAGGGATGCGTACGTTGCGGGTCTCATCGCCGATGAGCACATCGGAACCAACGAGGTCACGCAGCCACGCGACGGAAGCACCAACAAAGTCGGGGGTGACGTGCACGTAGGGGTGGGTGGGGCGGGAGGCCACGTGGGCTTCCAGCGCCTTGAGGGGCTTGTCAACAGGTTCGGGGCGGTAGCCGAGAATATCGACCGTGCCCGTACCGAGCTGGATGCCGCCGACGCCCTTGGTGATGAGGGTGACGCTCAGGCCCGCGTCAGCTGCCTTGATTGCTGCGGCCAGGCCTGCCAGGCCCGCGCCGATAACGACGACGTCTCTCATCGAACAATCTCCTCGCTGGGTGCGGGCAGGTGCTCAACGTCGAGTGTGCCCTCGTGGATCCAGGCATCCAGTGCTGCCTGCCTGGCTTGCTTGCCGAACATGATGGGCCACAATCCGATCCAGCGGTTCTTGAGGAAGAGACGCAGGAGGGAGTTGGCACGCATCGAGTCGATGTCTCCGCGCTCGTGGGCGATGCCCGCGGCTCGCTGAGAGCAGAAGCCACCTTGGCAGGGGCCCATGCCCAGGCGCATCTGGCGACGCACGTCGTCGAGTTGACCCTTGGGCAGGGTGTCCATGACGTTCTCGAGCATGGCGCGCGTGGCCATCTCGCACTCGCAGATGATCTGCTCGTGGGAGGGGGATTCGTTGCGCGATTCGACGTTGTCGAGGCGGTGGCCAATTGTGTACAGGCGCGCTTCCTTGGCGGGCGGGACGGCCTCGTCGGCTGTCTTGCAGGCGCGCTGCTCGCCCATCTCCTCGCACATGATGTCGACGATACGCTCGGCCATGAGGCGGTAGGTGGTGAGTTTGCCACCCGCGATGGTCAGCATGCCGTAGACGCCGTCACGCGTGTTGTGGTCGATGATGCTCATGCCGCGCGCCATGTGGCGGGTGTCGGTCGCAGACACGCGTGAGTCCTTGACGAGAGGGCGCGCTCCGGCCCAGGCGTGCACGGCGCGGGACTTGCGGAAGCCGGGGATCATGGCCTCGCCGGAGTCGAGCATCTGCTGGACCTGGTCGGCGGGGATCGACAGGCGATCCGGGTCGTCGGCCTTCAGGTCGGTCGTGCCGATGATGCACACGGTGTGGTCGGGCACGAGAATGTCGCCGTCGGCGGGCCACACGCAGCGGTTGATGACTGAGTGACTCAGGCGGTGATTCATCGCGATCATGATGCCGGCGCCCGGGACGACGTCGACACCGTGGCAATCCGCCATGGCGGCGATCTGCCCGGCCCAGGGGCCGCCGCAGTTGAGGACGAAGCCACATTCGATGCGCACATCCTCGCCCCCGCGCTCGTCGTGGACGATGACGGCGCTGACGCGATCACCTTCGCGTTCAACGGCGGTGACGCGGTGGTAGGTCAGGACCTGCGCCCCGTACGCCTGCGCGGAGCGGATCGCTCCCCAAGTCATCTGCCAGCCATCGACCGTGCCGTCCTGGACCTCGAAGGCTCGCTTGATGCGCGGGTCGAGCCGGGGTTCGCGGCGCAGGGCCTCAGCAATGGAGATTTCCGCAGCGGGCACCTTTGCTGCCGCTGCGCGGGCCAGGAACTGGTCCGCGTACTCTTCATCATCGTGGGCGGTCACCACGAAGAGGCCACCGGTGGCCTCGATCGCGTTGGCGTTGATGCGCTTGACGATTTCGTTTTCTTCGGCGCATTCGGTGGCCGACTCGGGATCGGACGCGATGTAGCGACCACCCGAGTGAAGCAGGCCGTGGAAGCGGCCGGAGGTTCCCTGAGCGATATCGGCCCGATCGACCAGGACGGCTGAGAAGCCGCGCATGGCGACGTCGCGGACGACGCCGGCACCGGTGGATCCGCCACCGATGACGCACACGTCAGTGCGAAGTGTCTTCACCGTTAAAAATCCCTTCACCTGTTGATGAGGAGGTGCCTCATTGCTGCCTCCATCATGCGCCTTATGAGCCCGATTGCACGAATGCACACACGACTCTGCACATATGTGCACAGCGTCGTGCTAGCAAAACGACATCCGCACTCATCCGCACAACTCTGGACAAAAACAGGGAATTACACACCATGCACATCACGTAATTTCGAATGACTCACGCCCCGTGGACACTCATCCCACGCCATCGGCCCCTCTCCCCCTAGAGTTAAGGCATGACGAATACACTGCTGGCACGAGTCCTCGACACCGAGTACACCGATTCGACGGTGCGCCCCCAGGACGACTTCTACCGCCACGTCAACGGCACCTGGCTGGCGACGCACACGATCCCCGCGGATCGCCCCATGGACGGGGCCTTCCACGCACTACGCGACGCCTCAGAAAAGTACGCCCGAGCAATTGCTCAAGACGCGGCGGCAGGCACCCTGGACGATCCGGACGCCGATCGCATCGCCACCCTGTGGACCCAATTCCTCGACGAAGACACCATCGAGGCAGCCGGTGCCACTCCCCTGCACCCTGACCTCGACGCGATCAACGCGTGCGCCACCCGCGAGGAACTCGCCCGCGAAATGGGCCGCCTCATGCGCGAGGGCATCGGAGGCCTCGTCGGCGCGTACGTGGGCACCGACCCTCACGATTCCTCCCGCTACATGGTCTCCCTCGTCCAGTCCGGAATCGGCCTGCCCGACGAGGCCTACTACCGCGAAGAGGACTACACGCCAATCCGACAGGCCTACGTCGCGCACACCGCTCGTCTCCTCACCCTCGCTGGCATGGACGACGCCGAAGGAGCGGCCACGCGCATCATGGAGCTCGAGACCGCGCTCGCCTCACACCACCGCGACTCCGTGACCAACCGCGATCCCCTACTCTCCGACAACCCCACGCCGTGGGAGGAACTCGCCACGCTCGCGCCCGGATTCGACTGGGACGCGTGGGCGAGCGGCGCACGCATGCCCGTCTCCGGCCTCGTCGTCAACGTCGACCAGCCCGACTTCCTCAAGGCCGCCTCCGCCCTGTGGGCCACCACCGACCTGCCCATCCTCAAGGAGTGGCTGAGCGCCTCGGCCATCGACTGCCACGCCTCCCTCCTCTCTGGCGACTTCGTGAACGAGAACTTCGATTTCCACGGTCGCACACTGTCGGGCACGCAGGAGCTGCGTCCGCGCTGGAAGCGTGCCCTCGGCCTCATCGAGGCCTACCTGGGCGAGGCCATGGGCCGCGCGTGGGTTGCACGTCACTTCCCGCCCAACGCCAAGGAAGCGATGGACACGCTGGTGCGCCGCCTCCTTGACGCCTACGGCGAGTCGATCCGTGACCTCGACTGGATGAGTGAAGACACGAAGGTAAAGGCACTCGACAAGCTGGCAACCTTCAACCCCAAGATCGGCTACCCCGTCAAGTGGCGCGACTATTCAACCCTGCACCTGGACCCCAAGGCTTCCATCGTTGACAACGTGCGCGCCGCCAACGCCCACGCCACCGACCGCGAATGGGCCAAGCTGGGCAGCCCAGTCGACCGCGACGAGTGGTACATGACTCCTCAGACGGTCAATGCCTACTACAACCCCACGCAGAACGAAATCGTCTTCCCCGCCGCGATCCTCCAGCCCCCGTTCTTCGATGCCGAGGCTGACGACGCGGTAAACTTCGGTGCAATCGGCGCGGTTATCGGCCACGAGATCGGTCACGGCTTCGACGACCAGGGGTCGCGCTACGACGGAGCGGGAAACCTGTCGAACTGGTGGACGGACGAGGACCGCGCCGCCTTCGAAGAACGCACCCACGCGCTCATCGCGCAGTACGACGCCCTCACCCCCACGATCCTCCTCAACCAGCGCGACAACGAGAAATCCGAGGCAAGCGAGGACACTGAACGCACTCTCCCCCACGTCAACGGCGCGCTCACGATCGGCGAGAACATCGGCGACCTCGGCGGCCTGACGATCGCATGGAAGGCCTGGGCCTGCGCGCTCGCGGAGCAGGGCCTCACGCCCCAGACGGCGCCCGTCATCGATGGAATTTCGGGACCGCAGCGTTTCTTCTACTCGTGGGCTCGCGCCTGGCGAACAGCCACACGCCCCCAGTTTGCACGCCAAATGCTGGCAATCGACCCCCACTCCCCCGCAGAGTTCCGATGCAACCAGGTACTGCGCAACCTTGACACTTTCGCCCGGGCCTTCAACGTCACTCCCGGCGACGAGATGTGGCTCAATCCCACCCAGCGCGTCACCATCTGGTAAAAGCGTGTCCCAGCCGACAAAACTCGGCGCGCCACGCGCAATCACCCCCAACACATGACAACATAAGAATGTTGAGCGCAACAGCGCCCCCATTCCATCGACGGAAAGGCATCCCATGCCAGGCCTGAACCTGACTCGCGAGGAAGCGACCGAGCGAGCCTCGATCATTTCCTCTGTGACCCGCTACGAGATCTCACTGGACCTCACGCGCGGAGACACCGACTTCGGTTCATTCACCCACATCGAGTTTGACGCGCGCGAAGGCGCCTCCACGTTCGCTGACCTCGTGTCCAACAACGTCCACTCGATCACGCTGAACGGCAACGCCCTGGACCCCTTCACGGTTCACCAGGACAACCGCATCGCGCTGGAGAACCTGGCCGAGCACAATGTCCTCGAGGTTGAGGCGTCCTGCCAGTACATGCACACGGGCGAGGGCCTGCACCGCTTCGTCGACCCCGCCGACGGTCAGGCCTACACCTACTCGCAGTTCGAGGTTCCGGACGCTCGCCGCGTGTACACCACCTTCGAGCAGCCCGACTTGAAGTCCACCTTCACGCTGACGGTGAAGGCCCCCAAGGGCTGGAAGGTCTTCTCTAACGCTCCGACCCCCGCCCCTGAGGAAGCGGGCGAGGCCTGGGTCTACCGCTTCGCGACCACCGAGGTAATGTCGACCTACATCACCGCAATCGTCGCTGGCCCCTACGAAGGCACGACGGCCACGCTGACATCCTCCGATGGTCGCACGATCGACCTGGGTGTCTACGCCCGCGCCTCAATCGTTGAGCACCTGGATGCCGACGAGATCATCGACATCACTCGACGCGGCTTCGAGTTCTTCGAAGGCGCGTACGGCATCGCCTACCCCTTCACCAAGTACGATCAGATTTTCGTGCCCGAATACAACGCGGGCGCCATGGAGAACGCCGGTTGCGTGACCTTCCGCGACGCCTACGTGTTCCGCACGCGCCCCACCGAAGCTCAGATGGAAGCTCGCGCCAACACGATCCTGCACGAGCTGGCACACATGTGGTTCGGCGACCTGGTCACCATGAAGTGGTGGAACGACCTGTGGCTCAACGAGTCCTTCGCCGAGTTCATGAGCCACCTAGCCCTGGCCGAGGCCACCAAGTACACCGAAGGCTGGACCGGGTTCATGGTCCGCAAGGACTGGGGCCTCAAGCAGGATCAGCTGCCCACCACCCACCCGATCACGGCTGAGATTCGCGACCTGGCCGACGTTGAGGTCAACTTCGACGGCATCACCTACGCCAAGGGCGCCTCCGTGCTGCGTCAGCTCGTCTCCTACGTGGGACGCGACGCGTTCTTCGCGGGCCTGCATGAGTACCTGACGAAGCACTCCTACTCCAACGCGACGCTGGACGACCTGCTCTCCGAGCTGGCCGCCGCCTCGGGCCGAGACCTGGCCTCGTGGTCGAAGGTCTGGCTGGAGGAAGCCGGCGTCACCCTCCTGCGTCCGGTCATCACGACCACCGAGGACGGCACGATCGAGCGCCTTGAGATCACGCAGGAAGCTTTCTCCGAAGGCGCCTCCCTGCGTCCGCACCGCATGGGTGTGGCCGGCTACTCGCTGACCGAGGAGGGCACGCTCGCGCAGGTCTTCCGCGAGGAGCTCGACGTTGACGGCACCTCCACGGTGGTCGAAGCCGCCGCGGGTATCGTTCGTCCGGACTTCATCCTCGTCAACGACGGCGACCTCGGCTACGCCAAGGTCCGCCTCGACGATGAGTCCCTGGCCTTCGCGGTTGCTAACATCACCAAGTTCACGGATTCGCTGACCCGCGGCGTCGTCATGGCCTCCGCGTGGGACATGACCCGTGACGGCGAGATGCCGGCGCGTGATTACCTGAACCTGGCACTGCGCGCCGTGCCCGTCGAGGACAACATGAGCCTCCTGACGCTCACCCTGCGTCACATCGACGAGGCCGTGCGCACCTTCGTCGCGCCCGAGTTCCGCGCTGACGCCGCAGAGGACACGGGCCGTCGCCTGCTCCTCCTGGCACGCACCGCTGCCTCCGGCTCCGATGCACAGCGCATGCTCGTCGCTGCCGCCGCCCGCAACGCGACCAGCCCCGAGCAGTTTGAGGCCATCCGCGCCCTCTACGACGGCACCCAGACCCTGGACGGCCTGGACCTCGACGTTGACCTCAAGTGGGGCCTGCTGATCGCCCTCGTGCGCGGAGACGCCGCCACCGAGGAAGACATCGCAGCCTTGGAGGCCACCGACGACACGATGACCGGCCACCAGAATGCCGCCGCCGCCCGAGCGGCTCGCGCCGGTGAATGGGTCAAGGCCGACGTGTGGGACAAGGTCCTGACCGATACATCGATCCCCAACGACACCCGCTGGGCGATGATCTCGGGCTTCTGGGCGCAAGCACGCACCAACCCGTCGGCCTACGCGACCTACGTGGGCGAGTACTTCGAAGCGCTGGCAGGCATCTGGGAGACCTTCACCTTCCACACCGCCGAAGACCTCACGACGCTGCTGTTCCCGAACGCCATCGCGGGCTACGCCCCCGAGGTCGACGTGGTCGCTTCCGGCAAGGCATGGATCGAAGCGCACGCGGATGCCTCCGCTGGCACTATCCGCATCATCCGCGAGCTCATCGACGTGTGTGAGCGTCAGATCGCCAACCAGGCGGTGGATGCAGGCTGATCAGCCTTTCGCTAGCGTGCGGGGGCGTGGCCATGCGGCCACGCCCCCGCCGTCTACGGGTTATAGGACATTTCGTGTTGCCGGGGTTAGTCCCAGGTGTTGTGGTAGGGGGTGGTGTGGTGGAGTTCGTTGAAGCAGATTGCGTCGCTCCAGCCGGGGATGGTGCCGGTGGCTTGGTGGTTTTGCGCGGCTTGTTGCCAGGCGTTTTCGAGGGCTGTGTCGGTGGGCATGGTGGCCAGGATTGTCGCTGCTGGTGGCGGGTGGGCTGAGTGGGTGTAGCACCACCAAAACACGGCTTTCATGCGTCGGGTCAGGCGCATGGCGCGGTGGTCGGGCAACATCTGGCGTAGGCGCGCGTTCGTGCTTTCGATCTGGTTGGTCATCGCGGGCATCCGATGTGTCCAGGTGGGGTCCAGGTAGGTGAACAAGAGCCCCTGGGAGATGAGCTTGTTGAGGCTGTTACGAGCCCGAACAAGCCTCTCGTGGGTGTATTCCCACCCCCCTCAGGCCTGCGTGTTTTCTCCTCCCAGAAGCCCGTCCAGCGCGCGCACCACCCCTGGTAGGCGCCTATCCATTCCTGGGCGCCTTCAATGTCGCGCACGTGCGTGAGCTGGCGCCCCAAAGCATACAAGCTACGCGAGGCATCCAGTGTGGGGCCCGTTGTGGTGGCTTGGCGAATACGGCAATACGCATGGAAGGTACAGCGTTGAACGCGCGTGGTCGGCCAGATTCTCTTGCACGCCCTCGCGAACCCGCTGCCCCCGTCGGTCACGACCAGGGCCGGGGGCGCGATCCGGCTCATGAGCACTTCCCAGGCCCGGGAATTCTCACTCCTAGCCGCGTACCAACCCAGCACGCAATCGGGTGCTTGGGCGATGAGGACCACGGCGCCTGGGCCCAGGTGAATACCGTCAACGAAGATGACCTCATGAACCTCATCGACGATCGGGCTGAAAGGCCATAACTGCCACAACGGCTCACAACGCCTACGAAACGAGCGGCCCCCACCAGGCAAATCCTCCTGACGGCGACGGCCAAGGAGCCAGGCCAAGAACTCATCAAGATGCTTGGCCGTGGAATTAATGCGACTGACCCAGCTGATAGTGCACGGGGCGCAGCGCCACCGCTGCGCCCCTGACGCTCAGTGTCCATACCTGGTCATCACCCGCCCGCACGCCGGGCATGTGGGGGCATTCAAACCCCCACGATGAAACAACCACCTTCAATGTGGATTTTTCCCCACCAGCAAGCCGAAACATCGCCACAAAACCAACACGTTTTGTCCTTTAACCCGCAAACGACCCGTTCAGAGACAACAAAAAACCGACACTCACAACCTGAGTGTCGGAATTTCCTGTGGAGCTAGGGGGATTCGAACCCCCGACCTCTTCCATGCCATGGAAGCGCGCTACCAACTGCGCCATAGCCCCGTTATTTAGTTCGTCGCCCCGGCGACCTGATAAATAATAGCGGACCCTCAAACGTTTACGCAAATCCAATTCAGTGCCCCTCGTCACAATATAGAGAAATCGTTGAGTTTCTGCGGCAACGAGGGGCCCGAGCGCTCTCACGCCCCGAGGATGTCCTCACGCGAGCCAATATTGTGCGAGGCAAGCCTCCACCCGGTCACAGCTGCGCTCTTGGAGGTCGACATCCCTACGGGCACGAGTTCCGACCAGTGGCAGTTGTCCACGCCGCGCAGTCCGTTGAAGACGGCTGGGTCCAGCCCCAACAGGGACACGATGCCACGCGCGATCGCAGAACCGTGCGAGACCACGATCAATGACTGGTCGTCCCGACATGCGCGAGCAGCCTCCAGGACGGCGTCACGCACGCGTTCCCCGACGACCTCGGAGCGTTCTATCTCAACGAGGTCACACTCCCCATCTGCCCGATACTGCACAAAGGCCTCGGGCTGCTCTCGGGCAATCTCCTCGTAGGTCTTTCCCTCGAAGCTCCCGTAGGAACGTTCTGTGAGCCGCTCATCGAACTCCGGCCCTTCGCACGGGTACCCAGCGATATCGAAAACGCGCGCGACGATCCGCGCGGTATCAACCGCACGCCCCAGGGGCGAGCTCACGATACGCACTCCCCCATCGTCGTAGCTGCGCCCGTCCTCGGCGGCAAACATGCCCACCTCGGCACTCGGTTCGCACAGACGACTGACGAGTACACCAGCCGCGCCCGCCGCTTGGGATCGCCCAGCCTCGTTCAGGGGCTTATCGATGCGTCCCTGGAATCGCCGCGCCAGGTTGAAATCCGTCTGTCCGTGACGCAGCAGGACAATCCGTGATGCGCTCACTGGCCAGCCCCCGCCCCGTGCGTTGCCGCACGCTCCGCAGCGGCAGCACGAGCCTCATCGGTATCGACATCGATCGGTATGGCCGGGCAGTCACCCCATAGCCGCTCAAGTGCGTAGTACTCGCGTTCCTCCTCCGATAGCACGTGCACGAGCAGCTCCGAATAGTCCAGGAGCACCCAGGTGCCCTCTGCACGTCCCTCGATATGTGCCGGACGGCGATGGTGCTCGACCCAGATGCGGTCCATGATGTCCTCGGCGATGGCACGCACCTGGCGGTCCGTCGGAGCCGAGACGACCACGAAAGCGTCCGCCAGGGCGAGCTTGCTGGTCACGTCAACGAGGACCGGGTTGATACCACCTCGGTCGTGCGCGGCACGAGCAACAAGGCTCGCCAGTTCTGCGGTAGCGTCGGGAAGGCTCACGTTTCTCCTTGGGTCAGGACCGGTACAGGCCGTACTTGTTGATGTATTGGACGACACCGTCAGGCACCAGGTACCATACCGGCTTGCCCTCTGCGACACGCGTGCGGCAGTCGGTCGACGAGATCGCCATGGCGGGCACCTCGAGCAGCGACACAGACTCGTGCGGCAGGCCGGGATCGGACAGGTTGTGCCCAGGGCGTGTCACACCGATAAAGTGCGCCTGCTCGAAGAGCTTGTCGGCGTCCTTCCACTGCGCGATCTGTGCCAGAGCGTCAGCTCCCGTAATGAAATAGAAGTCAGAGTCAGGGTACTCACGAGACAGGTCCGCCAGGGTATCAATCGTGTAGGTCGTGCCCCCACGGTCAATGTCAACACGAGACACGGCGAAACGCGGATTCGAAGCGGTTGCGATCACCGTCATCAGGTAGCGATGCTCGGCCGAGGTCACCCTACGCCCCGCTTTAAAGGGCTGCATGGCGGCCGGCACAAACACCACCTGGTCGAGGCCGTACACGTCCATGACCTCAGACGCGGCGACAAGGTGGCCGTGGTGGATCGGATCGAAGGTACCACCCATAATGCCGATAGCCCGGCGCCTGCGCAGCGCACGCGGCGGGTGCGGGGGCAGTGCCGGTGCGGCGGTCGCCCCCGCTGTGGCCTCGGTCGTCTTCTCGATCGCGATCTCCCCCGAGGCCGGCACGATCTGATTGTCCTGCTCGCTCACGGGCGGATCGTTCCCTCTCCCTCGTAAATCCACGTGGTGGTTGTCAGCTCGGTGAGCCCCATCGGACCGCGCGCGTGCAGCTTCTGCGTCGAGATACCAACCTCGGCCCCCAGGCCCAGCTGCCCGCCGTCTGTAAAGCGCGTCGAGGCGTTCACTGCAATAGCGGCGGCATCAACACCCGAACGGAACGCACGCACGGCGGCGACGTTGGAGGCCACAATACCTTCCGTATGACCGGTGGAGTATCGACGAATGTGCTCAATCGCCTCGTCGATGTCAGCGACGACGCGCACCGCGAGGTCCATCGACAGGTATTCGGTCTCCCAGTCGGCCTCGGTGGCGTCAACAATCATGTCCGCGTCAATCGACGGCTGGCCATCGACGATGGCCCGCGTGGCCTCGTCAGCGTGAATCGTCACGCCCGCCGTCGTTAGGCGGGTAACGGCAGCGACGAGGAAACGCTGAGCGATGTCGGCGTGAACCAGGAGTGTCTCCGCTGCGTTGCACACGCCCACGCGCTGCGTCTTCGCGTTCATGATGATGGCCTCGGCTGCCTCCAGATCGGCGGAGGCATCCACGTACACGTGGCAGTTCCCGGTGCCGGTCTCGATAACCGGAACACGCGACTCCTCGACGACAGCGTTAATGAGCCCCGCTCCCCCACGCGGAATCAGCGCGTCAATCGCACCCCGCGCACGCATCATCGCACGCGCGCCCGCACGTCCCCACGGATCCACGGTCGTAATCGCGTCGGCAGGAAGCCCCACGGAAGCCAATGCGTCACGGCATACCTCAATGAGGACACGGTTGGAGGACTGGGCGGCACTGCCGCCACGCAGGATCACCGCGTTACCGGCCTTGAGCGCCAGTGTCGCGGCATCAATCGTGACGTTAGGGCGAGCCTCGTAAATGATGCCAACGACGCCCAGAGGCACGCGCTCCTGCGTGACGCGCAGGCCGATGTCGGTGCGCATACCGCGAACGACCTGACCGACCGGGTCAGGAAGACCCGCAATCTCCCGGACAGCATCGGCGATACCCCGAATGCGCTCGGGTGTCAGAGCGAGGCGATCCAGCAGGCCCTCGCTCATGTGCTCCGCTCGACCGCGGGCGACATCTTCAGCATTAGCGGCCAGGATCTGGTCACTGCGCTCCACCAGCGCAGCGGCAATCGCCTCAAGACCGCGATTCTTCGCCTGCGTGGTCGCATTCGCGAGAACGCGAGCAGCCGCGCGGGCGGCATCCGTCACCTGGGAAATATCTGCAGCAGTATTCACGTGGCCATGATGACACACGTCAGCGCGTGGGGCCGCATCAGTCAGCGCTCAGCGCAGAAAATGCGTCACCCAACACCGCCAGATCATCGCGGTGAATCGCGGGCCTGGGATGCTCGTGCCCCGCAGCCTCCAGCTCTGCCGTCCCCGAGCCAGCTATCTGCGCCAAGGTGTCGGAGTCGTATCCCGACACGCCACGAGCAACAAGCCCCGTCGGAGATGCCACGTCCACGACGTCCCCAGCATCAAAGTGACCGAGCACGGAACGCACACCCGCAACCAACAGAGACTTCTTGCCGACCGTAATCGCCTGCGCGGCACCCTCATCAACGATGACTTCGCCGCGCGACGGTGCCACGTGGGCGATCCAGAGACGACGCGAGGCCGGACGCTCCTGGGAAGGTTCAAACCACGTTCCCACGCGCTGGCCTGCCAGCACCGCCTCGAGGGCATCAGCGCTGGCAAGCTGGACACCGATGCCACTCGTCGTTGCGAGCATCGCAGCCTGCACCTTTGTCGCCATGCCTCCCGTACCCACGCGCGATCCCGCACCGGTCACGAGCACGCTCATCAGATCATCGGCACTAGCCACGCGCGTGATCAGCTCCGACCCCGGGTGATCTGGCGGAGCCGTAAAAAGACCGTCGACATCAGTCAACAGAACGAGAGCATCAGCCTTAATCATCTGCGCGATGAGGGCAGCGAGGCGATCATTGTCGCCGAAGCGCAGCTCTCGGGTGGTCACCGCATCATTCTCGTTCAGAATCGGAACGACGCCGAGGCCAAGGAGGCGCGTCAGCGAGGCACGCACGTTCGTGTAGTGGTCACGGCGCATGACGTCGTCCGTGGTCAGCAGCACCTGGGCGGCATCGAGGTGATGCGCCTGGAAAGCAGCGGTCCAACGCGCCATCAGGAGCCCCTGCCCCATCGCCGCCGCGGCCTGCACGCTCGGCAGGTCCTTCGGCTTCGACGTGAAGCCGAGCGGATCAAGCCCGGCAGCGACCGCACCCGACGACACGATGACGACCTCCCGGTCTGCCCCGCGCCAGCGCGCAACAAGGCGCGCGACAGAGTCGATCCGGTTGAGATCCAGACCGCCATCTTCTCGCGTCAGTGACGACGAGCCGATCTTCACAACAATGCGCGAGGCCGACGACACTCCGCTCATGACTGATCCGAGGCGTCGGTCCAGTGGCCGGCCTGACGCTCGGTCCACAGCTCGTCACGAGCAGCGGTCTTGGCGTCCATGACCTGGTGGTACACCTCGCGACGTTCCTTGCGGCTCGGACGCGCGTTCTGGTCGAGACGCAGGTCCGTGCCACGCGAGCCCAGCAGCTCGGGACCGGTCGTCAGAGTCGGCTCCCAGTCGAAGACGACGCCACCGTCCAGGTCTCCGATGACGACAGTATCGCCGGCGAGCGCACCGGCCTTCATCAGCTCGTCCTCGACACCCGCCGCGTTCAGTCGATCCGCAAGGTAACCCACGGCCTCGTCGTTGGCAAAGTCGGTCTGGCGCACCCAACGCTCCGGCTTATCACCACGCACCTGGAAGACGTCCTCACCATCCTTGCGGGTCTTACGCACCGTAATCTCAACGCTGCGTCCGACAGCCTTCGGGCGAATAACAGGACGGACAGCCTCGAGAGCGGGACGCTTCGCGCGCTCCTCCTCAACGATGCCGGCCAGAGCAAAAGACAGTGCCTTGAGTCCCTCGTGGGACACGGCGGACACCTCGAAGACGGGCCAGCCGAAAGACTCCAGATCCGGACGCGTAATCTCAGCGAGATCACGACCATCCGGAATATCGATCTTGTTGAGAACGATGACGCGCGGACGCTGCATGATCGGCACGTAGCCCTCCACCTGCGTCAGGTCACCCTGGTACGCCTCCAACTCGTCCTCGATGATACGCAGATCCTCGACGGGCTCGCGATCGGTCTCGAAGGCGGCGGTGTCGAGCACATGCACGATGACCGCGCAGCGCTCAATGTGGCGCAGGAAGTCCAGGCCAAGGCCTCGTCCCTGCGATGCACCGGGAATCAGACCGGGAACGTCAGCGACCGTGTAACGCGTGTCGCCAGCCGACACGACGCCCAGGTTCGGGACCAGCGTCGTGAACGGATAATCCGCGATCTTCGGACGCGCCGAACTCATCGCGGCGATCAGTGAGGACTTACCCGCCGACGGAAAGCCCACGAGAGCCACGTCCGCGACAGACTTCAGCTCGAGAATCACGTCCCGTTCCTCGCCGGGCTCGCCGAGCAGTGCGAAGCCGGGGGCTTTACGAGCCTTCGACGCCAGCGCAGCGTTTCCTAGACCACCGCGCCCTCCCTCGGCCACCACAAAGCGCGCACCCGCACCCGTCAGGTCGGCGAGCAGGTCACCCGACATCGACTTCACGACCGTGCCCTCGGGGACCGGAAGGATAATGTCCGCTCCGGTCTTGCCCTGACGGAAATCACCCATGCCGGGCGTGCCGTTATCCGCGCGACGATGCGGGCTTCGGTGGTAGTTCAGCAGCGTGGTCTCCTGCTCGCTCACCTCCAGGATGACCGAGCCACCATTACCGCCGTCTCCGCCGTCAGGGCCAGCCAGCGGCTTGAACTTTTCACGCTTAATCGAAGCAACGCCGTTACCGCCGTTACCACCCATCGCGTGCAGAGTCACGCGATCCACGAAGTCTGCCACTGTTGCTCCTGACGACTGAAATGAATGTTGAAAAGGGCGCCCGGCAACGCCGGACGCCCTTTATGCGCGCGGTCTCAGGCAGAGACCGGCGAAACGCTGACGACCTTGCGATCGCGCTTGCGGCCGAACTCGACCGCGCCGGCGCGCAGGGCGAACAGGGTGTCATCCTTGCCACGGCCAACGCCGTCGCCAGGGTGGAAGTGGGTGCCGCGCTGACGGACGATGATCTCACCAGCGTTGACCAGCTGGCCGCCGTAGCGCTTGACGCCGAGGCGCTGCGCGTTCGAGTCGCGACCGTTACGGGAGGAACCAAGGCCCTTCTTATGTGCCATCAGTTGCTACTTTCTGCTCGTGGGAACGTCGGGTTCAGGCGATCTCGGTGATCTTGACGACCGACATCTTCTGACGGTGTCCCTGGCGCTTACGGTAGCCCGACTTGTTCTTGTACTTAATGATGGAAATCTTGGGGCCCTTGGCCGAGTCAACAACCTCAGCCTTGACGGAAACCTTGCCCAGCTTGGCTGCGTCAACGGTGATGGCGTCGCCATCCACCAGCATCAGCGGCTGGAGCTCAATGCTCGAACCGATTTCTTCTGCCAGCTTGTCGACGACGACGACGTCACCGACGGACACCTTTTCCTGCCGGCCGCCAGCCTTGACGATCGCGTAGACCACGTTGGAGCTCATCTCTTCTCGTATTCGTAACCGGAATCGCGCCTCGAAACTGCCGAGGACTTGTCTCATTGTCATGATTCCGTTGGCACTTGTTGCGCCGACGATCAAATTTAGCCGATTCACACGCCGGATTGCAAGCCGGCACGATGACGGGCGGGCGTGAAGTGCTGTGCGATTCCACACCCTGCGCTCGGAGGAGGGATGATCGGCCCCTCCCCCGGCGCATATGCGCTATCCGGCGTCGACGATACCCGTTGAGGCAGCGCGCCGACGACGCTTGACGCGGGGCTGATCGCTCGCCTCCGGAAGCGCGATGTCATCGGTCGAACGAACCGGGGTGGCCGGGACGCTGACCTCGGCACGCGCAGGCAGGTCGACGACGATAGGTGCTGGGGCCACATCGGGCTCGACGACACCGGTCGAGACAGCGGCTCGACGCCTGCGCGTCTTACGCGGTGCGGCGGGCTCCTGCGCGCGAGTCTCCTCAACGACCGACACGGCCGCCGACGCGGTGGCCGTGGTGTTGTCTGTCTGCGGCTCGGAAACCACCGCATGTTCCTCGGAAATCGCCGTCTGCGCCGCCGCGCGACGACGTGTCTTCGTCGGCGCGAGAGCCGCAGCCGGTTCGCTTGACGTGGTGGTTACCGCCTTGCGGGACGCAGGGCGTCGGGTAGCTGGAGCCTTCTCTCGATGCTCAGGCATCTGGATCTCCGACGCGTCCTTCACGGGCGCTGCCGGTTCACTGGAACGCTCGACCGGCTCAGGCAGCTCGATGTGCACAGGCAGGTCAGGCAGCGGAGCAGATTCGGCGACGCGGCGGCGGCGACGAGGACGCTTGGTGGCAGCCTCCTCGGCTTGCGCAACGAGCGGCTTGGGCGCGATGGACTCAGCCGCAGCCTCGGCGTCCGTCTCGGTCGACGCCTCCTGCGCGGCCGTCGATGCCTCGGGCTCTTGAACCTCAGCGGTAGCGGTACGCGAACGACGCTTCTTCGCAGGAGCACTTTCCTCGGTCACGCTCTCCTCTTCCTTGCGCGTGGACGCAGCGGCAATTGCGCTCAGCGCTTCCTTGGCGCGCACATGATCAGCATTATCCTCAATACGGCGAGGCTCGGCCTTCTTCTGCTGCTTCTTCGACCCCTTTGAGGACTGCTCAGCGCCGGAGGTCTCCACCGGGTGATGATGAACGATGAAGCCGCGGCCTTCGCAGGCCTCACACGGGGATGAGAAGGCCTCGACAAGGCCCTCACCCACGCGCTTACGGGTCATCTGCACGAGGCCCAGCGACGTAATCTCCGTGACCTGGTGGCGCGTACGATCGCGTCCCAGGCACTCAACCAGGCGGCGGAGCACGAGGTCACGGTTGGATTCGAGGACCATATCAACGAAGTCGATGATGACGATGCCACCAATGTCGCGCAGACGCAGCTGGCGCACGATCTCTTCAGCCGCCTCGAGGTTGTTACGGGTCACCGTTTCCTCAAGCGTGCCGCCGGCACCGATGAACTTGCCTGTGTTGACATCGATGACGGTCATCGCCTCGGTGCGGTCGATGATGAGGGTGCCACCCGAGGGCAGCCACACCTTGCGATCCATGCCCTTGGCGAGTTGCTCGTCGATGCGGTGCGCATGGAAGACATCCTCCGTACCCACCCACTGCTCGACGCGGTCGGACAGCTCAGGGCTGAGCTCGTCGACGTATTCCTTGACGGTCGCGTAGGTGTCGCGGCCCTCGATGACGAGCTTCGAGAAGTCCTCGTTGAAGATGTCGCGCACGACGCGCACGGCCAACTCGGGCTCGCCGCGCAGCAGCGTCGGAGCACTCTTCGTGTTGGTGCGCTTCTTCTCGATGTCCTCCCACTGACGGGTCAGGCGCGCGACATCGTCGCGAATCTGCTCCTCCGTCGCACCTTCTGCGGCGGTGCGCACAATGACGCCCGACCCCGAGGGGACGACAGACTTGAGGATCTTCTTCAGGCGAGCACGCTCCTTATCCGGAAGCTTGCGGGAGATGCCCATCATGGAACCGCCGGGAATGAGCACCAGGTAGCGACCGGCCAGCGTGATCTGGGAGGTCAGACGCGCACCCTTGTGCCCGATCGGATCCTTCGTCACCTGAACGAGGACGGGGTCGCCCGACTTCAGAGCGGCCTCGATACGACGAGGCTTGCCTTCCATGCCGACGGCATCCCAGTTCACCTCGCCCGCGTAGAGGACTGCGTTGCGCCCGCGGCCCACGTCCACAAACGCGGCCTCCATCGAGGGAAGGACATTTTGCACGCGACCCAGGTAGATGTTGCCGACCATCGACGACTGCGTGCGGCGCGCAACGTAGTGCTCGACGAGCAGGCCATCTTCGAGGATCGCGATCTGGTCGAGGCCATCCTGGTCGCGGATGACCATCGTGCGCTCGACCGACTCACGGCGCGCAAGGAACTCCGACTCGGAGATGGAGTGGCGACGGCGTCCCTCACGGCGCCCCTCACGGCGACGCATCTTCTTCGCCTCAAGGCGCGTCGAGCCTTTGAGGGCCTGCACCTGGTCCGCAGGATCGCCACCTTCCTCGGAGGCCGCTGAGGACGAACGGGCGCGGCGACGACGGCGACGGCGGGTAGAGGAACCTTCCTCATCCGTCGACTCGGCTTCCTGGGCGGGCGCGCTGGCCCCCTCGGCATCTTCTGGCGCAGGGGCCGAGGCCTCGTCTGCCTTCTTCGAGCGACGGCGGCGACGAGTCTTGGGCTCAGCCTGCATATCGTCAGGCTGAGCCTCAGCGGTAGGAGCCTCGGACGCGTCGGCCTCAACTTCTTCGGTAGCCTTCTTGGAACGACGACGACGCTTGGGGGTTGTCTCTTCGCGAGGAGCCGACTCATCGTCTGATGCCGCGGACTTGCGGCGACGCTTGGGTTCGAGCTCGTCGACAATTGCGGGAGGGGCGACTTCGGGGGCCGCCTGGAAAACGGGGGCCTGGAACAGCAGCGAGGCGGCGGGCGCCACAGGGGTCGATTCGGTTGTCACGATTCTCCAATGGTGGGCGCGCGCCCCGTGCCTGGACGCACCCTTTTTCATCGCCCTCAAGGGGCGGAAACCTAGTGGAGCGCAGTTGCGCAGCGGCCGGCGGCAATAGATACGTCATCGCTCGGCTCTCGTCGCGAGGGCACTCCCGCGACATCCATTCACCCCTATTGTCGCACAATACGACGCCCCATTAATGGCAGGGTGACCAGAACAACGCGAGCATCCTGACAATCTCACGGATAAACCCATAAAAAATAATCGGACACATATGTCACAAAACCGCCTCAGAACCAGCATTTCAACCAAGCTTCGAGACACTTTTAGGCTACATTTACATCAACCCGTGACATAGGTCCTAGGATCCACCGCCACGGGACATTCGACCCTGATCCCAACACGAGAAGGCCCATCATGACCCTCGCGCAAACAGCGCTCGACGCGGTCACCGTCGGACGATGGCAGTTCGGTATTACGACCGTCTACCACTTCGTCCTCGTGCCGCTGACGATCGGCCTGTCCCTGCTGGTTGCCATCATGCAGACCGCGTGGCACCGCACCGGCAAGGAATACTGGCTGCAAGCAACCCGCTTCTTTGGCAAGCTCCTCCTCATCAACTTCGCCCTCGGCGTCGCCACCGGTATCGTCCAGGAGTTCCAGTTCGGTATGAACTGGTCCGAATACTCCCGCTTCGTTGGCGACATCTTCGGCGCTCCCCTGGCCGTTGAGGCGCTCCTCGCCTTCTTCCTCGAGTCCACCTTCCTGGGCCTGTGGATCTTCGGCTGGGGCAGGCTCTCCAAGCGCATGCACCTGCTGACAATCTGGTGCGTCGCTCTGGGCACCATGTTCTCCGCAGCCTGGATCCTCGCGGCCAACGCCTGGATGCAGCACCCCGTCGGCGCCCGATTCAACCCCGAGACCGGCCGCGCCGAACTCGATGGCGTAAGCGGCTTCCTGGAGCTCATCACCTCGGGTGTGTACCTGAGTGAGTACGCCCACGTCATCACCTCCGCATGGCTGGTCGCCGGCTCCTTCGTCGCCGGCATCTCCATCTGGTGGATGGTGCGCACCGCGCGCGAAGGTTCTGACGAGGCCATGGCTCAGTCGCGCAACATCTGGCGTCCGATCGCCCGCTTCGGTCTGACCGCAGTCCTCATCGGCGGCCTTGGCACCGTTGCCTCCGGCCACATCCAGGGCCAGGAGATGGTGGAGGTCCAGCCGATGAAGATGGCAGCTGCCGAGGGTATCTGCGTCGACACCGACGGCGCAGCATTCACCGTCGCCCAGTTCGGTTCGTGCCCCCTCGGGGAGGATGGCACGCAGCCGACCCAGTTCATCAAGGTTCCTGGCGTCGCTTCCTTCATGTCGCACAACTCCTTCACCGCCACCTCTGAGGGCGTCGCTGACGTCCAGGCTCGCATGGTGGAGCTGCTCAATTCCGATGCAAACTTCACCGCCAAGTACGGCGATGCCTCGCAGTACGACTTCCGTCCGCCGCAGATGGTGGCCTTCTGGTCCTTCCGCTTCATGATCGGACTGGGCATGGTGGCCTTCCTGCTGGCAGCGTGGGGCCTGTGGGCCACGCGCGGCGAGCGCACCTCGTCCAACAAGTGGCTGAGCACCCTCGCCCTGGTCAACCTGCCTCTGCCGTTCGCGGCTGCGTCCTTCGGCTGGATCTTCACCGAGATGGGTCGCCAGCCGTGGGTTGTTGTCCCGAACCAGCAGGCACTGGCAATGGCTTCTGACCTGGGCTCCGTCAACATGATGACCGAGACAGGTATTTCCCCCAACGTTCCGGCTGGCCAGATGCTCGCCACTGTCATCCTGTTCACGCTCCTGTACGGCGTCCTCGGCGTCATGTGGTACATCCTCATGAAGCGCTACGCCGTCGAGGGCATCCACTCGTCCAAGGCCGACAAGGCTGAGGACGAAGCTCCCACCGACCTGTCCTTCGGCTACTGAGAGGAACACCGATCATGACTCTGTCTATCCTGTGGTTCGTTCTCATCGCCGTTCTGTGGACGGTCTACCTCATCCTTGAGGGCTTCGACTTCGGCGTCGGCATGCTCCTTCCCTTCGTCGCCAAGGGCGACCGCGAGCGCACCCAGGCTGTGCGCACGATCGGCCCCCACTGGGACGGTAACGAGGTCTGGCTGCTCACCGCTGGTGGCGCCACCTTCGCCGCGTTCCCCGAGTGGTACGCGACCATGTTCTCGGGCATGTACCTCGCCCTGTTCCTGATCCTCGTCTGCCTGATCATCCGCGTCATGGCGCTCGAGTGGCGTTCGAAGGTCGCCACCGAAAAGTGGCGTCACGCGTGGGACTGGGCGCACACGATCAGCGCGTGGCTCGTCCCGATTCTGCTCGGTGTTGCCTTCGCTAACTTCGTCCAGGGCATGCGTATCGAGGTCGTTGACGTTGCCACCGGCACCATCATCGATCCGACCCTGGTGGATCAGTCCCTCGCGGGCGCGACCCACCAGCTCACGGGTGGCTTCTTCTCGCTGCTGACCCCGTACACGATCCTGGGCGGCCTGGCTGTCCTGGCCGTCTGCCTGGCTCACGGCGCCCAGTTCCTGGCGCTGAAGACGACGGGCGAGGTCCGCGACCGTGCCAACGCGATTGCCGCAGCCGCGACGATCGGCGCGACCGTTCTTGCGGCCGCATGGCTGATCTGGGGCCAGTTCGCCTACACGACGAACGTTCTGGCGTGGATTCCGCTCGTTGTTGCGGCGCTGGCGATCATTGCCTCGGCTGCCCTGTCGCAGGCGTCACTGCGTCATGAGGGCTGGTCCTTCGCGGCGTCCGCCGTTGCGATTGCTGGCACGGTTGCGTGGGTCTTCTCGTCGATGGCTCCTGCGGTTCAGAAGTCGTCGATCAACCCGGCGTACTCGCTGACGATCGACCAGGCCTCGTCGACGACCGCAACGCTGACCGTGATGACGATCGTCACTGTCTGCCTGTTGCCGATCGTTCTGGTCTACGTCTTCTGGTCCTACTGGATGTTCCGCGCTCGCGTGGGCGCCGAGGACGTTGAGACCCAGACGGGTCTGCTCCTGAAGAAGGTGCGCGTCGGCGAGAACTTCCTCGCTGGCTGACCTCCTCACTGATGCGCCCGGTCCCTCACTCAGGGGCCGGGCACATTCGTGTGCGTAAGACGGGCGAGGCCGGGGACCTTTGGCCCATGACACGGCTTTTTCGGGCACAATAGATACGTGCGTCCCTTTGATCCTCGTTTGTTGCGTTATGCCCGCTCAGCCCGCGGTCCTATCGCCGTCACAGCATTGCTCGGAACGATCACCGCGTTGTTGGTGCTCGCCCAAGCGCTGCTCATTTCTGCGGCCCTCTCCCCTGTCGTCTCAGGAAGGGCGGCCCTGCGCGATGTTCTCGCTGCCATCGGTGGTATCGCGGCCGTTTTCGCCTGTCGTGCGCTTGTCGTTGCTGCCCGTGAGGCGGTTAGCACGCGCGCGGCGGCTGCGGCTGTCTGTGAACTGCGCGGACGCGTTGTCGATGCCAGCATCACGCTGGGCCCGCGCTGGAGGGCAACGAACGGCGCGGAGACGACGACTCTCCTGTCGACCGGACTCGAAGACCTGCGTCCTTATTTCGTCTCCTTCCTGCCTCAGCTGGTCCTCGTCTGCACGGTGACGCCGGCAGCTCTCGGCGTGATTCTCTTCCTCGACTTCTGGTCGGCGCTGATCGCACTCGTCGTCATCCCGCTGATTCCCATCTTCATGATTCTTATCGGGCGTTTCACACAGGCGGCTTCCGAAGACAAGCTCGCGTCCATGAAACGTTTGACCGCCCAGCTCCTTGATCTCATGTCTGGCCTGCCGACGCTGCGCGCACTCGGCCGAGAAAAGGCACCACGCACCCACCTGCGTGCACTTGGAGATGCAAACACGAAGGCCACGATGGCCACGCTGCGCGTCGCTTTCCTCTCCGGCGGCGTCCTGGAGTTTCTCACGACCCTGTCGGTGGCTCTCGTGGCCGTTGAGGTCGGTATGCGCCTCGTGTTCGGTAATATCTCACTGTTCCACGGCCTCGCTGTCATTATGCTCGCGCCCGAGGTCTTTGAGCCGCTGCGCCAGGTGGGCGCACAGTTCCATGCGTCCGCGAACGGTGTCACGGCCTCGCGCGCTGCATTCGACATCATCGAGGAGGCTGGCGCCGTCGGCTCCCCTGGCACCACCGCGTGCCCCGATATGTCACGCACGGAGATCGTCCTTGACGGCGTCGGTGTTCGGGCCCGCGGAGCGTGGGCGCCAAGCCCGACGAGCGGGGTCATCCGCCCCGGGGCAGTGACGGCCCTGTCGGGCCCCTCGGGCGCCGGCAAATCGACGATTGTTGCCTGTCTCCTCGCTGACATGACCCCGGATGCGGGTCGCATCTTCCTGCGCCAGACGGCCTCATCCTCCAACGGTGAGGAGATCGCACTGTCAGACATCGATCCCACCTCCTGGCGTGAGCAGATCTCCTGGGTCCCCCAATCCCCCACCCTCGTGCCTGGAACGATCCTGGACAATATGGGCGGCCTCTCCCTTCAGGAGCTCAATATGGCAGCTGCTGCGACAGGCTTTGATGCCGTCCTTGCTACCACGCCCAACGGATGGAACACCGTGATCGGGTCGGGCGGTGTCGGACTGTCCGTCGGCCAGCGCCAGCGCCTGGCTCTCACGCGCGCTCTGGCTGCCCACTCTCAGGTCGTCATCCTCGATGAGCCGACCGCACATCTCGATGCCCTCAGCGAAGAAACAGTCGTACGTGCCATTGACGCCATGCGCGAGGAAGGGCGTACCGTCATCGTCATTGCTCACCGAGCAGCGATGATGGAAGCCGCCGATGTCGTCATCGACGTCCGATCCGCCGCTGACGAGGAGGCCCTCGCATGAAACTCTTTCTGACCCGCTCTGAGTCAACCGCTCTGCGTCGCTGCATCTCCATGCTCCAGGTGTCGCGCTCCGGTTTCGCGCTCTCACTCCTCCTCGGTGTGGGCGCGCTAGGTTCGGCCATCGCACTCGGTGGAACCGCTGCGTGGTTGATTGCGCGCGCCTCCCAGCAGCCGCCTGTCATGTATTTGACCGTCGCGGCGACAGCTGTACGCTTGTTTGGCATCTCGCGTGCCCTTGCCCGCTACCTGTCGCGTCTCGCCTCGCACAAAGTCGCGTTAGCGGGCATGGACGCGTTGCGCGGTAACCTCTACGATCAATTGTCCGAGGCCCCGACGGCAACGCTGACGACGCTGCGACGCGGCGACCTCATGACGCGCGCAGGTTCAGACGTCGACGAGGTGGGAAACGTCGTCGTCAAGACCCTGCTCCCCTCCCTCGTCGCTGCCATCGTGGGCGTGGGAACGGTTGGTGTCATCACCATCATTTCTCCCGCCGCTGGGGCGATCCTCGCCTGTACTCTCGTTGTCTCCGGCATCGTGGCGCCCGCGCTCATCACGCAATCGGTTCGGCTCGCTGAAACACAGGGGTCACAGGCCCGCACCGACATCGCGGCAACGACACTCGCCGTGCTCGAAGGCGCCACGGAGTTGTCTGTCGCCGGAACACTCAGCCACGCCAAGAGTTCACTCGCGCGCTCCGAAACGCGCCTGTCCACCGCCCTCGCCCACTCGGCCAGGCTCTCCGCGCTGGCGCGAGGCCTCGACGTGTGTGCGATGGGCGCAGCCGTCATCAGTGCCCTCCTCATCGGGATCCCACAGACCACGTCGGGCACGCTCGCTCAGGTACTCCTCGCAGTCATCGTCCTCATTCCGCTCTCATCTTTCGAGGGGGTCGCCGAGCTTGCTCCCGCGGCTTCCCAGCTGGTGCGCAGCGCCCAGGCGGCACAGCGAATGTGCGCTCTGCTGGACGATGAGGTGCCCACCGAGGCCCACACCATTCCGGAAGGCCCGACCGTGATCGAGGCACGCGACCTGGCGATCGGTTGGCCGGGCGGGCCGACCCTGGCGACTGGCATCTCTCTGACGCTGCGCCCCGGTTCCTCGCTCGCCGTCGTGGGTGCCTCCGGCATCGGTAAGACGACGCTGCTCGCAACCCTCACGGGTGTCATCCCACCAAAGTCGGGCACCGCTCTCGTCAACGGTGTACCGGCGTGGGGAGCGGACCGTGACCAGCTCACCGCACACATCACGATGACGGCCGAGGATGCCCACGTCTTCGCAACCACCATCTACGAGAACCTCCGCGTGGCGCGCGCCTCGCTTACCCGAGACGAGGCCTCGGACCTGCTCACGCGGGCAGGCCTCGACGAGTGGATCGAATCCCTACCCGAGGGGATCGACACGGTTATCGGTTCCGGGGGAACGACCGTATCGGGAGGCGAGCGACGTCGACTCCTCATGGCGCGCGCACTGGCTGCCCCGGCTCCCGTTCTGGCAATCGATGAGGCCTCCGAGCACCTCGATGCGGCTACCGCGGACCGTCTCATGGAAACACTCCTCACACCGTCTGCCGACCGCGCTACCTTGGTCGTCACGCACCGACTCAGCGCTCTCAACCAGGCCGACCATGTCCTCGTCTTGGCTGCCGACGAACCGGGCGGGTGTGCTCACGTCGCAGCACAGGGCACGCATGAGGACGTCACACGCACTCTCCCCGCCTACCAGTGGGCTCTCGAGCAGGAGGAACAATGAGCCACGAACGCACAGAATTCACGCTTCTCCAGGCGGCGCTCGACCTGACGAGTTCACTCGACCTGAAGTCGGGACTGCAGAACTTCGTTGACCAGGCCTGCGCCCTTACCGGCTCGCCGCACGCCACGATGTGCGTGCTCGACACGTGGGGTGCCACCACCCTGCGTCTGGAGCACCACGACTCCTACCCTGCCCCGCCCGTACCCGAGTCACTGCCGGCGGTCATCCCCGTCAACACGCCACTCCTCGTCAACTCCCCGCAGGACGCGCCCGACATTGATCTGCCCGCCTCCACCCCTCCCTCCCTCGGAGTCTCCGTCCTCGTGCACGAACAGGTCTACGGGCGCCTCTACTTGATGGGAAAGCCCGGCGGCTATACGGAAGAGGATGCGGCCGTAGTTGCAGCCCTGGCCCCCGCGGCCGGCATCGCCGTCAAAAACGCGAACCTCTACGCGGATTCCAAGCGCACCGCCCGATGGATTAGCGCCTCCCAGTCCCTGACAACGACGATGCTGGAGGGCGCGGACGAAGAAGAAGCTCTCGAGCTCATCGCCAAGACCGTGCGCGAGGTCTCCCACGCTGACACCGCGATCATCGTCCTGCAGTCCGTCGGTGACACGTGGGCCGCTGAAATCGTCGACGGCAAGAACGCCTCCAACCTGCTGGGTCTCGTTTTCCCGCCCGAAGGGCGCGCCATGAGCGTGTTGCACGAGGGTACCGGCATGATCGTCGACTCGATGTCACGCGCGCAGACGATGCGCCTCCCCGAACTCGCCGCCTTCGGATCCGCGCTCTATGCTCCCCTGCGCTCCCGTGGTGTCTCCTCCGGCGTTCTCATTCTCCTGCGACAAATCGGTGCGCCCGAGTTCGACGCCTCGGAACTCTCCCTCGCTGAATCCTTGGCGTCTCAAGCCACCCTTGCGCTTGAGCTCGCGTCCGCTCGCCACGCCCAGGACGTAGCCGCGCTGCTTGACGAACGTGACCGCATTGGGCGTGACCTACACGATTTCGCCATCCAGCAGCTCTTCGCCACCGGCATGGCACTGGACGCAGCGAAGCAGAAAGTCGCTGCGGGGCAAGCCGATCCCTCATCCATCGAGGCGCTCATCGATTCATCCCTCGCATCTATCGACGAGGCCGTGCGTCAGATCCGCACGATCGTGCACAACCTGCGCGAACGCGACAAGGCCGTCGGCCTGGTGGAGAGAATCCGCCGCGAATCGTCGCTCACGCGTTCCGTCCTGGGCTTCGCCCCTTCGCTGCTCATCACACTCGACGGCAGCGCCATCAACTCGGACCTGGACAACGAGCTCGTCGTCATCGACGAGTTCGACGGTCGCGTCGACCTCGACCTGTCCGACGACGTCGTCGCGATCGTGCGCGAAGGCCTGTCGAATATCGCCCGCCACGCACACGCGACCGCGGCGGCCGTGTGCGTCGATGTGTCGGGGCGGGGAAAGTCGGGGCGAGTGCGCATCACGATCACCGACGACGGACGAGGCATCGATCCGTCCCGCACCCGAAACTCCGGCTTGGCAAACATGGCGGAGCGTGCACGACGCCACCGAGGCTCCTTCGATGCCGGCAGCGCCGAGGGAGGGGTGGGCACCCAGATCCGGTGGATCGCTCCGCTTGAGGGCTAACCAGACGCACGCGCAACACGACGGTGGGGGTGGACGTTCCGATTGGACCTCCACCCCCACCGCGCGGACGGGAGTCGCTATCTCCCAGCTCTCAGCTGAGCATCAGCCCAGCCAGCGTCCGTCACTCCCGAACGTGTACCAGCGCCAGCGGACCCAGTGGCCGCCCGTGTACATGTCGCCTCCGGTCCCGAAGTAGTACCAGACGCCATCGATGAGCTGCCAGCCGGTGACCATCTGGCCCGAGGCTCCGAAGTAGTACCAGGTGCTTCCCAGCGGAACCCATCCGATCATCATGGCACCGCTGTCGCTCATCAGGTACCAGTGCGAGCCCATCTGAAGCCAGCCGGTGTGCATCGCGCCGGAGGGATCCAGGTAGTACCACGCGCCGCTCGTGTAGAGCCAACCAGTCTTCATCACGCCGTTGGCTGCGAAGAAGAACCACTTGTCTGCCACCATCTGCCGGCCTGTGGCCATCGCACCGGTCTCGGGTGCCAGGTAGAACCAGGAACCCGACAGGTTCACCCAACCGGTTACCTGAGCGCCTGCACCGTTGTGGTAGCGCCACGCGCCGTCCCAGTACACCCAACCCGTCAGCATGTAGCCGTTCTGGTCGAAGCGGTAGACGTTGCCACCGAGCGTGAGAGTCTCGTTCTTGGCGTAGCCGCCCGAGGTGATCTTCCACCACCAGCCGGTGCCGTCATGCATCCAGGTACCCACCGTGTGATCGGGTGTGGGTGCCGGATCCGGGGTCGGATCAGGAGCCGGTGTCGGCTCCTCCGCGAGAGCCAGGGTGACAAGCCCCGATTCGGTGACCCCAGCCTCGTTCATGGCCATGACGCGGACGACAGAACCATTGCTCTCGCCGTCGATCGTGAGAGTCAGCTCAGGACCATTCTCATCTTCGACGATGGACCACGAGTCGGAGCCTTCACGCTTGATCTGCCAGAAAAGGGTGGGAGTCGGTGTTCCAGTGGCCTCGGCTGTGATCGTGACCTGCGTACCCTCCTTGCCTGTCACGGTGCGGAATGCACCATCTCCGGAGATCTGCGCATCCTCCGCCGGGTTGGCGGTGACCGTCAGCGGCTTGATGACCGGGGGTTCTTGCTCATCGGGATCCGGGGTCGGTGCGGTGGCCTCGAAGGCCTCGACCTCAGCGAGCGCAAACTCGCCGAACTCGGTGGGCTGAATGACGCGGATGAAGCGCGCGTCGAAGCCCTCGAAGTCGACTGCGCTCGGGCGGCCTCCGACTCCATCGACCTTGATCGCGTGGACGCCGTCCACCGCGCCGGCCGTGGCCGGATTGAAGTTACCGGACAGGCGCGTCGTGGAGGCGACGACCCAGAAATCGTGCAGACGCTGGTCACAGGAGATTCCCTGGCAGTTGTCGGAGGAGGAGCGGTTCCAGACGTTGACGACGCCGAGGGGGTGGTTCTCGCCGAGGTCGACCTCCCACCAGGGGTTCGCCTGCTTGCCCGTGTGGGCAACCGAGCCGTTGTCCCACACGCCGTCCGTGTTGCCGTCGACGGCGCGTGAGGCGGTGCCTCCCCAGCCGACGGAGGACATGGAGGCCGTCTTGTTGAGGGCCAGGTTGTCGCTGCCCTTGGTAACGGTCAGGGTGGCGCGTTGAGAGGTCGTCGATCCGTTGGCGTTCGTGGCAACCGCGTAGAACTGTGCGCCGTCATCCTCGAGTGTCGTCGTCAGGGTGTACATGGTGCTCGTGGCGTCCGGGATTGCCGTTCCCTCGGTCGCACCCTTGGGGACGCGGTACCACTGGATGGTGGCGGCCGGGCGGCCCGAAGCGACGACCGTGAAGGTAGCGCTCTCCCCCGCTTTCACAGACACCGAGGAGGGATCCGTGGCGATGACCGGCGGCTGGGTGGCCGCGTTCTCGTCGTAGACATGTACGGTCGCACTCACGGAACCCAGGCGAATCGGATCAGCGTAGTAGGCGGGATGTGCCAGCTCGAGGCGCAGAGGTGTCACCTGGCCGGGCTCAAGGATGAGGCCCTCACCAACTTCTCCGGCCTCGATCTGTGCGCCGGTCACCTCAATGGAATGAGTCCCGAGGGTGATCTTGTAGGTCGTAGAGGCGTCGAAGTTGCCCGAGAACTTCAGAGTCAGGTCGGTGATGGCCTTGTCCGTCTTGTTCACGAGGTAGGCGTCGTATGCTTGCGCGCCGGAGTAGCGCAGTGCGGAGGCGCGTCCGAAGAACTGCTCCGAGGAGATCGTCGCCCCATCGACGGCGGTCACCGTCTGCGTGGGAACGTACGCGGGGGCGCCGTCGAAGGTTACCTTGATGACGGGGCGCAGGTTCGGCTCCGGGTTCTCACCCGACATCGTCACCGTGAGGGTGGTTCCATCCTGGGTGAACTCAAGCGAACGGTCGGTGCCGTCGACGGTCACAGCGGTGACATGGCCACCGACGCTGGGAAGCGTCAGCGTCTTGCCAGGGCTCCACAGCTCAGGGAAGAAGTACAGGTCGTTGCCCTTGGTCATGACCTTGCCCCAGTTGGGGGCCGGGTACCACGTCGGGCGCGCTCCCGTGATGGCGTCGGGGTGGCGCGCCATCCACTGGCCCACCTCGGTAACGACGCCGCTATCGAAGGCGTCGATCGTACCGTCACCCTTGGGGCCGACGTTGTAGGCAAACTGGCCACCCGATGCGACCGTACCGATGAGGTTGTTGATCAGCTCGCGTTCCTTGTAGCTCTTCGCGCTATCGTCGCGGTTCGCCCATGAGCAGTATCCCCAGCAAGCCGGGTAGATCGAGCGAATCGACTCCCAGGGCCCCATGTGGAAGTCCGTGGTCACCGAGTTGTCGCCGCCGACCTCGAAGTCACCGGCCTTGTTCCACACGCGGGAGTTGACCATCGTCTCGGGCTGGAGCTCGTGGACCCACTGGGCCATGCGCTGAGACTGTTCGGCGGTGGGACCACCCATGTCGAACCACAGCTCGGCGATGGGACCGTAGTTGGTAAGCAGCTCGGTGAGCTGGGGCTTGATGACGGTCGTCATCAAGTCTTCATCGATGGGGTTGACGTTGCCGTAGGGCTCGGGGGTCTGCTTGGTCCAGTCGATGATCGAGAAGTAGAAGGCGAGCTTCACGTCGCGCTTGTTGCACTCGGCGGACAGCTCCTTCATCGGGTCTTTGCCGTAGTTGGACTGCTTGACGATGTTGTAGTCGGTCGTCTTCGTGTCCCACATGGCGAAGCCGTCGTGGTGTTTCGACGTGATCATCAGGTACTTCATGCCGGAGTCGTGGACCGTCTGGCAGATGGCCGCGGCATCGAAGTTGGCGGCCAGGTCCTTGGCCTTGCGCAGGTAGTCCTCGGTGGGGATGTTCTCCCAGGCCTTGATCTGCTCGGGGTAGCCCATTCCCTGGCGGTGTCCGTTGTAGTAGCCGCCGTAGACGGAGTAAACGCCGAAGTGCATGAACATGCCGTACTGGAGTTCTTGCCACTTGGCGATCTTGGGGGTGGAGCTCAGTGGGACCGCTGCGGGGACGCCGGTAGGCGCTGGTGGCGCGTCGGCGACGGTGGGGGCGCTCATGGGTGCGAGCACCAGTGCCGTAGCGACCGCACAACCGGCAAGCATTCGCTTGAGGTTCACGGGGTGTCCTTTCAAGGGTTAATGGTGGACAACAGTGTCCGTCCTCAACGGTGAGGATGAGGCGAACGTTACCCCACAGGGCTTTCCCATGAATCAGTTTGATAGTAGCTTTCTCACAAATCAGGGAGTTCCCTGTTTAGGAGGAAACTAGAACGGTCATACAATTCGTACGTTCGGATCACAGATACGACAAGCGGGCCAGTTACCCGACCCGCTTGTCAACCTCACTGCCCCCAGGAACGAGGCATTGGCTCAGTTACGCCACGCCGCAGCCCTCTGCCCAGCGACCCAGGCGGCAACCTGCGTACGACGCTGCAGTCCCATCTTGGACAGCAGCGACGTGATGTGATTCTTGACGGTCTTCTCGGCGACACCGAGCTTTTCGCCGATCTCTCGGTTCGACAGACCATCACCGATCAGGTCCAGGACCTTACGCTCCGACGGCGTCAGGTCAGCAGTCGGATCCTCATGGTCGACGCGCCGACGCGTGAGCGTACGCTCATCCAGCAGAACACGGCCATCCGCGACCGCCTTGATGACATCCGTGATCTCCGCTCCGCGCACGGTCTTGAGGATGTACGCGCGTGCTCCAGCTTCGAGGGACTCAGCCAGGGCCTCGTCGTCGTCGAAGGACGTCAGGACCACGGGGAGGATCTGCGGATGAGAGGCTCGCAGGCGATTCATAATGTCGATGCCTGTTCCGTCAGGCAGCTGCAGGTCGACAAGGATGACGTCGGGAAGCACCAGATCAGCGCGACGCACGGCGTCAGCGACCGACCCGGCTTCAGCGACCACCTCAAGGGCCTCGTCTCGGTCGACGATCTCAGCAATGCCACGGCGAACGATCTCGTGATCGTCGACGATCATGACGCGCGTACGCGCAACGGTATTTTCACTCACGTGTCTGATTCTAACGGTCGGGAGGACACACGCCCTCAGTGACTACTACTTATTACTGCTCCGGAGACAGTCGGCTCATCGCATCCTGCGCGGCCGCGTTCTCCGCATGCTTCTTCGACGAGGCCTGCCCCGTCCCGAGTGCGTCCGAACGTTCGGAGACGAAGGCATGTGCCGTAAACACGCGCTGGTGATCCGGTCCCTCGCCCTCCACCTCGTAGGACACTTCACCCAGGCCCTCCGCCTGCGCGTACTCGATGAGGATCGTCTTCCAGTCCTGGTGCTGCCCACGAGAGGGGGCATCCACGAGCAGGAAGCTCAGACGTTCCAAGATCACGCGACGGGCTTCCTCGAGGCCGCTCGTCAGATAGGTCGCGCCGATGAGAGCCTCGAACGTGTCGGACAGGATGGAATCCTTGTCGCGTCCTCCGTGCGTAGATTCTCCCTTGCCGAGGAAGACGAAGTCGCCCAGGTCAATGCGCCGAGCCGCTGCCGCCAGCGGCTGCTGCGAGACAGTTGCCGCGCGCATGCGCGACAGGTCGGACTCTGCGGCGTCGGGGTACTGCTCGTAGAGCTTCTGCGCAATCACGATCGACAGCACCGAATCGCCCAGAAACTCGAGTCGCTCATTATTGGCGATGCCTCCGGCCTCATTCGCGTAGGAACGATGCACGAGAGCGAGCTGCAACAGCGGGGCGTCAATGCGCGTCCCCCAGGCTTCGACGAGGGCGTCTGTGTCCGTGCGAGGGGGTACCGGTAGGTGCTTCGAACGGGCCATCACGAACGCTCCGACTCGCTGTCCTGCCCCAGCAGGGACGCCAGGGAAGCCAGACGGGGATCAACAACGAAGTGCTCGTGATCCTGGGGCAGGTCGACCCACTTCTCGCCGCACACATCGCATAGGCCCACGCAGTCATCGCTGCACAGCGGGCGTGGGTCGACGAGGGGGACGATAGCGTCACGCAGCTGGGTCTCGATATCGATCGTGTCGCGCTCACCGATGACGAAGAGGTCCTCTGCCGCTTCGTCTTCTCCGTCCGCAGGCGCCAGGGCAGGGGCGCCGGGTTCGAAGTAGACCTCTTGGCTGACGACATCGTGGTGTTCGCGCACCTCATCGAGGCAACGCACGCACTCTCCAACGAGGTCCACCGATGTTGCCAGCGAGACGAGCACACCGTCCTCGACACTGGTCATGTCCACGGAGATGTCCAGAGGCACGCCGGGCACGGCCGACATCGAGGGAGTCCCGAGGTCATCGGGGGTCACCCACACAAGGTCCTCATGCAAGGTAGATCCGAGGGCGCGAGGCAGACGCGCCAGGGAGAGAACCAGGGTCTTGTCACTCATTGGCCAGGTCCACATCTGTCACGCCAACGCCGCGGCGCTCGGCGATCGTCCGCCGACCGGCATCCGTGCGGCGCGCCAGATCGGAGATGAGCTGCGCGAGCTCGTCGAGGGAGTTCGCCACATAGTCGTCGGCTCCCCCGCGCAGCGATGCCGCCGAGTGCTTCGCCTCGGACACGATCTCGCGCGCACGGTCCTCGGCCATGCGCACGATGTTCTCAGTGGAGACAATGCGCGCAGCCTGCGCATTCGCGTCAGCGATCGTCGCCTCGGCATCCGAACGCGCCTGGGAGACGAGAGCAGTCGCCTCGTCGTCCGCCCGCGAACGCGTACGCTCAGCCTCTTCCTCGGCGTCGGAGATGATCTGTGCGGCGCGCTCGTTGGCCTGGTCGAGGGTGGAGGATGCCCGCGAATTCGCCTCGGCGATGCGGGTCTCAGCTGCCGAGTCAGCACGTCCCAGGACAGCGTCAGCATCGGCGACGACAGCATCGGCAGCGACGAGGTCTTCTGGCAGAGCCTCGCGCGCCTGATCGAGGAGGTCAAGCAACTCGGCCTTATTGATCATGATGGATGCGGACAGCGGAACCGTGCGCGAGGACTCGACGAGGTCCTCGATCTGATCGAGGGCGGCGATCACGGTGGAAGGACCGTAGACGGTTTCCTCGTTCCACTCGTCCTGCGTCTTGTTGTCGGGCGTGTCAGCCATGGCTGCCTCCTGCGTTCCACCGGGCATAATTCATTCTCTATTGTCGGTCAGAAATCGCTCAACCGCTGGCGGGACATACCGAGAAATATCCTTTTTGAGTCCGAATAGCTCGCGGATGGCGCTCGATGAGATATGCGCGAGTGCGGGGCGGGTTGGAATCCACCACGTGTCGATACCACCGACCTCGTCGTTGAAGGCGGCCTGAGGAGCCTCATGATCAAGATCTCTTGCCGAGCGCACCCCCTTGACAATGAGGGTGGCGCCCAAGCGCGAGGCCTCGTCCATCGTCGCACCTTCCAAGAGCACGACGTCGACATTTCGCAGGTGGGCGACGGCTTCCTCAATGAGAGCGGCCCTGCACTCGGTTGGAATGAGCCCACGTTTGGCGGGGTTGATGCCGACGCCGATGATGAGCCGCTCGGCGATGGCGCAGGCGCGCTCGGCGACGTCGAGATGCCCATTGGTAAAGGGGTCAAAAGAGCCCGGGAACAGTGCGATCATCGCGCATCCTCCGCATCCAGCGACGAGGCTTCGGCCTCTCGGGGAGCATTCGCGCCGTCCTGAAGATCTTCCTCGGATAGAGGAGGACCCGCGAAATAGGCGACGGTCTCCCCCCACGTGCGCTGGTCTTCCAGGACGAGGAAGGACGGCCACGTGGGCGCGGGCGCACGGGTCGAGCGCTCAACGACGACGAGAGCATCGGGGCCGATCCAGGGGCCAAGGAGCGACAGGATGGCGGTCATGTCCGTCTCGGGAATGGCGTAAGGAGGGTCGATGAAAACAAGGTCAACGTCTCCACACAGATTCTCGCCGGTGCGCGCAGCAAGATACGCACGAGCATCAGCTGTGACGACACGCGCAGGCAGACCGGTCGAGCGGACGTTGGCGGAGGTGACGCGCGCCGCCGCAGACGCTTTCTCGACGAGCGTTGCGTGAGCGCTACCGCGCGAGAGCGCCTCGAGGCCGAGCGCGCCCGTCCCGGCGTATAGATCCAGCACGACGGTCCCATTCAGGACGTTCATGTGGTCGAGACGGGAGAAAAGCGCCTCGCGCACGCGCTCCGACGTGGGGCGTGTCCCAGACTTGGGCACGGCGAGGGTTCGTCCCTTGGCGCTACCTGCGACGATTCTGGTCATACTCCTACCCTACCGGGCGCAGCTCAGGAGCGTTGCATCCACTCGACTTGCCCCTCGGAGGCGCCGCGAAGGGCGCGCGCGAGGTCCGGATGATTGTCCAGCGTCGCGTCAGTCTCGAGGAGTACATCGGCCGCTTCTTTGGCCACGCGGATGAGGGATTCATCGCGGCGAACGGAGAGGAACCGCAGGTGCGTGGTCTTGCCCGACTGCCCTGCACCCAGGACATCCCCCTCCTTGCGCAAGCGCAGATCGGCCTCAGCCAGCTCGAAACCATCCGTCGTCTCAGCGAATGCCTGCAGCCTCGCGAGCCCGGCATCGGTGAGTTCATGCCGATGCATCGCGATACACAGGGAGGGCAGAGAGGAACGCCCGACACGCCCGCGCAGCTGATGGAGCTGAGCGAGCCCGAACTGTTGGGAGTCGAGGATCACCATGAGGGTTGCCTCCGAGACATCGACCCCGACCTCGATGACGGTTGTTGCGACGAGGAGCGGGGCCCTTCCGGCGGCAAAGTCCTCCATGATCTGGGCTTTCATGGGCGCGGGTGTGCGCCCCGTGAGCTCATGGATGGCCACTCCCGCGAGCGCCGGATGGGATCGGAGGTAGGCGGCAACCTCGCTGACGGATGCCAGTGGGCGCGCGTGTTCCTGGTCGGCATCGCTCACCTCGTCGGTGGCGTCGATACGCGGGCAGACGACGTAGACGCGCCGCCCCTGCGCGATCTCCTCGGCGGCTCTCGCCCATGTGCGCTCCACCCAGGCGGCGTTTGCTGCGTCCGCGAGGTAGGTGGCCACGGGCGTACGGCCGCGGGGCATGCCGCTCATGCGGGTTTCATCCAGGTCCCCGAACACGGTCATGGCGATCGTGCGTGGGATCGGCGTCGCAGTCATCACCAGTTCATGGACGCTGTGCCCATCCTCGCGGGCTCGACGGAGCGCGGCACGCTGCTCAACGCCGAAGCGGTGCTGCTCGTCGACGACGACGAGGGCGAGGTCGGCGAAACGCACGGATTCCTGGAAGAGCGCGTGCGTGCCGACGACGATGAGCGGACGAGCGCAGTTCATGGCCGCTTGGATCTCTCGGCGGGCAGCCGGCGTCGTTGAGCCGGTCAGGAGACGCACGTCGGGGGCTCCTTCTCCCAGGGGTGCGAGGAGGGCCCGCAGGGACGCCGTGTGCTGCTCGGCCAGGACCTCCGTCGGGGCGACGAGGGCGCCCTGGTGGCCCGCCGCGACGACCTGCAGGAAGGACATGAGCGCGACGACCGTCTTACCCGAACCGACATCCCCCTGGAGGAGGCGCTGCATCGGGGTCTCGCGCTCGAGGTCGGCGCTGATCTGCGCGACAGCGTCCTCCTGAGAATCGGTGAGCTGGAAGGGCAGACAGTCGCGGAATCGCTCGACGAGCCTGGCACCCTGGGGGGAGGCAACCGCCGGTGTCGCGCGTGTGCCACGCCGACGCATCGCCAGCCCCACCTGCAGGACATACGCCTCCGTGAAGGCCAGTGCGCGGCGAGCCTGCTGGTAGTCCTCGTCCGTCTGCGGCTGATGCAGGCGACGAAGACTGCGCGCATAGGCGGGAATATCGACGCGATCGCGCACCGCGGCGGGAACCACGTCGGGCACGTCCGCATCGTCGAGGTGATCCAGGACCATGCCGACGGCACGGGCAATCGCCCACGAGGCGAGTGATCCCGTCGCCGGATAGATCGGGATGGGCCGGGAGGCGATTCGCTCGATATCTTCCCCGTCAACGCCTTCGAAGGATGGGTGGGTGAGTTGAAGTTTGCCGCGGTATGCTCCCACTTTCCCGGCAAACAGGAAGGATTGCCCGGGGGTGAGAATCCGCTCGATCGGTGCGAGCTTGTACTGGTTTTTCGCGAAAAAGGTGGCGGATAGGAACTGAATGCCGTCCGTGAGGGTGACCTCCAGGCGGACGCCCGATCCGGAGCGGTTAGCGATCAAATGCGCCGACGCGACCTCTGCGAGGATCGTGGCGTCCTCCCCCTCTCGCAGGGAAGACAGCGGGGTGAGGCGGCCCCAATGGTAGTACCTGCGAGGCGCCACCATGAGCAGGTCGCCCACCGTGGCAACACCGGCACCTGCGAGTGCCTTCGCCGTCTTCTTCGGCAGGCGCAGGGACAGGGGGATATCGAGCGCGCTCACAGCGGACACCCGGCGACGAGGCTCGGCCCGCTCTGCCCGCCATCCCAGGTCTCCAAATCGATTGACGACGAGGCGTCACGCGTGGAAAGCAGCTGGCGCACCGTCGCGACCGTGTAGGGGCCGTCATCATCGCGAGAGACGAGCAGTCGCCACGACTGCCCTCCCCCACGCGCTGCCTCAGCCAGGGCCTCGGCGATTCCTTCGGGATCCCCGTCCAGCGGTAGCTGGGCGGTCGTCCATGCCGACAGCGCGTCGTGGGCGCCGTCGCGCAGCATCCGCGCGAGCGTCGGAGCCGCCGCAAGGCCCCCTGGCTGCGGGACAAAAAGCGGGGCACACGCGCGGGCGACCGCAAGGACTCCGAGATCATCGCTGCTGGCTGCCCGCAGAATCGCGGGCACTCCGGGCGCCGGAGCGGGAAGGACAGAGGCAACGGTACCGACTAGCGCGGCGCTGGCCTCGTCGCAGGGGGCCACGAGGGTGACGCCCGTACGCGAGGCCGCTGCGGAGACGATGCCGGCCGCGTCGACCGCGCTGGGCTCCAGGAAGACGACCGCGCCAGCGCGTGCCAGGTCCTCCACGAGGCCGGGGGCGCGCGTGCAGGCAATGACGCGGGCTCGCTCGACTCGGCGCATGGGACGGCGCTGGAGCAGGCGAACCCCGCGGTGCGTCAGCCCCTCGTCGGCCAGCTCGTCAATGCCGATCTGCGCATCCGGGCGCGCGTCGCTGACCTGGAAACGCACGACCTGCCCCGACGTCGGATGGGCCGCCAGCGGCGCGGAGGTGTCCACATGCAGGCGCCACTCCCCCATGCCGAACAGGTCGACGCGCCCCACGTAGGACAGACGCGCGCCCAAGCCGGACAGACGCCCCAGCAACGCACGCAGGTCCTCCTGAGTCCCCTCGAGGATAATGTCCACCGTGAAATCGCGTCCCGGCGGAGGCGAGGCCGGCTCCGGTGCGCGCGACTGACGGCGCGCCAGGTCCGCCAGCATCGCCGTGAACGACTGCAAGATGCCCGCGTCTGCGCGCATCGACGCGTCAATGCAGGCCAGGACCAGGGCAATGAAGGCACCGCCCGGGTCGATGCGCCCCGTCGACTCGTTCGTCGCATCCACCAGGCCAATCTGAGCCTGACTCGAAAAGTAGGAGAACACGTCCTCCACATCGGGCAGCGTGGGCCCCAGCTCCGCAAGCTCGCGCACGGCGCCGCCCAGCATCTCCGCCAGGGCATCCGACCACCCAATGTAGGAAGACGTCGGAACCAACGACGAGGCGAGCATGCGGCGCAGGGCTACCGGTGTCACCTCGCGGTCCTCCCCCAGGGCCCCGGCCCAGGCTTCGAAGAGGCCAGCCAACGCGACCCCGCTGTGCCCAATACCCCGGCGGATAAGCGTCTCCACGCCAGCCTCAAGAGCCACACGCAGGTGGGCGCGAGGCTCCAGGGAGTCCATCGCGGCAGCGAGCGCAGCCATCGTTGCCGCCGCATTCGTCCCCGTATCGCAGTCCGCCCCATCCCAGCCATCAAGGTCGTCAAGAAAGGGCGCGAGCCTCGCTGCCTCCTCGGCACCGGCACGACAGGCCTCGATGATAACCGCTGCGTTGAGCTCCATGACTCCCCTTTCCTCCCCGTCCTATTCTCCCCGCGAAGGTTGCTGTGTGCGACCTGACACGACCGATCACGCGTGCGACTTGTTGAAAGCGCGCATCATCCGCTATTCTGTCATGGTTGCCTTCGGTTCAAGCACCGGAGGATGCGTTCCCCGCGACCGTGGGGAGCCAAAGACTGAACTGGAAGACATACCGAGGAGAACATCGTGGCTGCCGTTTGTGACGTGTGCGGTAAG